>Ga0302283_1000057_pt1 | contig 65827 bp, 53 predicted proteins | sample III_Fen_E1_4_FD_198770 | JGI IMG/M metagenome (GOLD analysis project Ga0302283, IMG submission 198770) | Peat permafrost microbial communities from Stordalen Mire near Abisko, Sweden - III_Fen_E1_4 | ecosystem: Environmental > Terrestrial > Soil > Wetlands > Permafrost | place: Sweden: Abisko... | reverse complement strand
CCAGGATGCCGTGAACGGCACTTTTTCTGTCGTCCACGGCTCCAGGATGCCGTGAACGGCACTTTTTCTGTCGTCCACGGCTCCAGGATGCCGTGAACGGCACTTTTTCTGTCGTCCACGGCTCCAGAATGCGGTGAACGACGAAATTCAGTCGTCGAGCTACTCCACCCGCACTCGAGCCTCCTTGCCGTTCGTTGGACGGTTCCCATGGAAGCTGTTACCGCCCAAGCATCGCCAGTCGCATGGCCTTGCACCCGCGCATCGTCGATTTCGTCGCAGACGCCCGCACGGTCCTCGCATCGGAGGGGGCGCGGGAGAGGCGAACGCTCGCGTGGCGGGCGGCGACCGGAGGGCTGTTCCTCGCGCTGCTGGCGACGAGCGCGCGTGGCGTGGGGATTCCGCGCACGCCGGACCGCTCGGCGGCGCTCGCGACCAGCCTGAACGCCCGGGGGCTCGCGTGCAGCGAGGACGACATCGCGTGGCTGGACGGACCGCACGGCGTTCACGGCTCGCTCTTCGGAAAGGCCAAAGCGCTCGTCCGCGCGAGCGCGCACGGTGAGCCGGCGGATCTCTACCTCGTCAACACGCGCCTCGCGCCCAACGGACGCCTGCTCGACGTGGGCGACCAGTGGAACGTGACCCGCACGACCGGCGTGGACGAAAGTCGCCCGATCGCGCGCGGCCGCCTCGTCGCCTACGCCACGAGCGTCGATGGCATTGCCACGGGCGTCCACACGATCGACCTCACCGGGAAGTCTCCGGCGGAGTACGCGGATTTCAGCCGCCTGCAGCGCTGGCAGCTGACCATCACGAACCTCCAGCAGACGGGCCAGATCCGCGGCGTCGACCACGACGCCTACGCGCTCGATCCGGTCGCGAACAAGGTGGATCTCGCCTGGAAGGCCGACGGCCTGCTCGACGTGAGCGCCGACGGTCGCGTCATCGTCATCGACGCGATGAAGGAGGTCGTCGTCGAGGGGGCCGGATGGGTGCGTGTCGCGCCGGACCAGAAGGCGCGCCCCGGCAGCTTGATCACCTGGGCGGTCGACCGCGTCCGCGGCATCGACTGGTTCGGCGAGGAGAACATGCAGTACGTGAAGGCCATCGCCTTCACGGGGCTCGACTGGGTCCTACGGACCAAGGTGCGCCTCTTCGGCGACGACAGCGCCAAGGAGGTCGCCGAGGACATCGGCACCCTCGACAACGGCCAGGCGCACGTCTCGTTCACCGATCCCGAGATCGGCTGGCCCCCCCCGCCGATGACGCCGATGGTGACGCCCCCCTTGCCTCGCGAGGGGGAATGGATCGCGCTCGACAACGATCCGTTCATCACGCCGAACCCGGGCGCCCCCACCGCGTTCGTGACGTCCTTCGTCCGCGCCGACAAGTCTCGCCCCCAGACGCGCGTGTACGTGACGCTCTGGGACCCTCGCCAGATCGCGCTGCACATGCAGGCGGGCACGGTCGAGCCCGTGAGCGCGTCGGGCGAAGCGGGGCCTGGCGTCATTCCGCGGGCGCCGGAGGTCATTCGCCGGGTCGTGGCCGGCTTCAACGGCGGCTTCCAGGCCATCCACGGCGAGTTCGGAATGCAGGCCGACGGCGTTCTCTACCTCCCCCCCAAGCCGTACGCCGCCACGGTCCTCGAGATGCGCGACGGCTCGACCGCCCTCGGCTCCTGGCCCGAGAAGAGCGAAGTGCCCGACGAGGTCCTCTCCTACCGTCAGAACCTCACGGCGCTGGTCGAGCACGGCGAGTTCAACCCGTGGAAGCGCGAGTGGTGGGGCGGCACGCCGAAGGGGTGGAAGGACAACATCCACACCACGCGCTCCGGCATCTGCCTCACGAAGGAGAACTTCCTCGGTTACTTCTACGGCGTCGACCTCAGCGCCGACATCCTCGCCAACGCGATGCTCGTCGCGCGCTGCCAGTACGGCGTCCACCTCGACATGAACCCCGGCCTCGCCGGCTTCGAGTTCTACGACGTGCAGCCTGCCGCGACATGGAAGCCCCTCGGTCGAAAGCTCCAGGAAGACTGGGAATTCGAGGGCCCCATCAAGGAGATTCCCGAGTTCGATTTCCGCGCGCGCCGCATGATCAAGGGGATGCGGCACATGAACTTCCCGCAGTACATCCAGCGCGACGGGAGAGACTTCTTCTATCTCACGCAGCGGCCGGTGCTTCCGGGCGCGGAGCTGCCGGTGGGTCCCACGACGCACGAGGCGGGCGAGGGGGAGTGGCGCGTGAAGGGGCTCCCGCAGCACGGGTTCCCGTACGCGATCGCGGTGACCTCGCTCCGGCCGGACGCGGAGCACGCCGAGGTGAAGGTTCGCGCCCTGCGTGTCGACCCGCGCACCGTCGTCCCGGCCGGTAGCCAGGGGACGACCGAGGAGACGCCGACCATCGTGTCGTTCGTCGCGCCGCGCGCCGCGAAGTCCCCCCTCCGTGCGTGGTTCGCGAGCGGCGTGTTCCTCGTGGGATCACGCGAGCCCTCGACCGACGCGACCGTCATCGCCGACGGCGTGTCGGTCGACTCGCCCGCATCGGCGAGCGCGCGCGCGGCGGTGGGCGTTCAGGACGAAGACGGCATGCTCGACTGGATCGAGCTCGCGCCTGACGCCACCGCGGGCGCCGCGACCGCGAAGCTCCTCGACGCGCTCCTCGCGAAGGCGGGCTGCTCGAGTCGCATGCTCGTGACCGGCGACACCCACGCCCTGCTCGGCGGCACCCTCGACCTGTCCGCCCAGCCGTTCGTCGCGACCCTCGGCGCGACGGCCGCGCGACTGGTCCGCGGCGCGGCCCCCGGCGCCCATCTCGCCTTCGAGTCGACCCCCGTGGTCCCACCGGAGGTCTGGCAGAAGCTCCAGAGCCAGCGCGTCCGCTACTTCCGCCGGGTGCCGAAGAAGACCGCCGCCGCCACCCCCGCGATCCCCGCGTGGGTGAACACCCCGGGCACCCCCGCGACGTCGTCGCCCCCCCCTGGTCCGCCCGCGACGCCCACGGGCGACGCGCCGGCGCCTGCGTCCACGGACCCCGCGCCGCCGGCCCCCCCCTCCCCCGCGCCGTCGCCCAGCGCGCCTCCGGCCGGCACCCCCGCTCCAGCGCCCGCCCCGCCGCCTGCGGCTCCCCACGCTTCGCCCAAGCCCCCCGCGGCTCCCCAGTCCGCGCCCCCCGCCGCGCCACACGCGCCTGCCACCACCCCGCACTGAGCGGATCGCGCGACAAGTGGGCTCCGACTCGCTCCTCGCCGAAAAAATGGGAGACTGGGATGAGGCGGCCGGTGGATGGGGCGGAATTGACCCTCCCACGGGCCAAAAGGTAGAACCCCGCGAACCCCTGGTGCGTCATCCCCCTACTCGCGCTTCTTGCGCTCCCCGCGGTCCACACCCGCGAAGCGCTCTCCGCGCCCGCGCCACGCAACAACGACGTACCAGTAGCCCCTTGATTCGATGGAGAAACTCCCCGTGAGCCGCAGCGCGCAGCCGTTTGGCCGCTACGAGCTACTCGAGCGCATCAGCGCAGGGGGGATGGCCGAGGTCTTCCGTGCGACCGACAAGGCCAAGAACCACATCGTCGCGCTGAAGCGCATTCTCCCTCAGATCGCCGAGGACGAAGAGTTCGTGCAGATGTTCGAGGACGAGGCGCGCATCGCGTCCCAGCTCGAGCACCCGCACATCGCGCGGATGCTCGATTTCGGGCGGATCGACGACTCGTATTACATCGCGTTCGAGTACGTGAACGGGCGGGATCTCCGCGCTCTGTTCGATCGCTGCGTGCGCATGGGCGAGTTCCCGCCGCTTCCGTTCCTGCTCTACACGTTCGCCCGCATCGGAGAGGGGCTCGCCTACGCGCACGCCCGGAGGGACGACAACGGGCAGCCGCAGTCGATCGTGCACCGCGACGTCAGCCCGCAGAACATCATGGTGTCGTTCGATGGCGACGTGAAGCTCATCGATTTCGGCATCGCGAAGGCCGCGGGCAAGCTCTCACGCACGCAGGTCGGCACGCTCAAGGGGAAGTTCGGGTACATGGCGCCCGAGCAGATCCGCGGCACCGAGATCGACCACAGGACCGACCTGTTCTCGCTCGGCATCTGCATGTGGGAGCTGCTGACGCTCGAGCGATTGTTCTACGCAGAGAACGAGCTTCTCGTGCTCGAGAAGGTCCGGAGCGCCACGATTGCGCCCCCGTCGACGAAGAACCGTGACGTCCCGCCAGAGCTCGATCGCATCGTCCTGAAGGCGCTCGCCAAGGACGTTCGTGAGCGCTACGGTGCCGCGAAAGACGTCTATCGCGACCTCGACAAGCTCGCGAAGTCGATCGAAGGAACGGCGACGCGCGAGGACATCGCGCGCTACATGCGCCGCGCTTTCCCGGAATCCTTGGCCCGAAGGCCCACCCCATCGGACGTGGGGCCCGTGAATCGCAATACTGCGCGTGAGCGTGTGAATCAGGAGTCGACCATGGCAGCAGACATCCCCTCCAGCGACAAGAGCAGAGGGTCGGACCTCGATATCTTCGAGGGGCTCGGGAAGAAGGCGTCGGCCGCGCCTTCGCGTGCTTCGTCGGTTCCCCCCCCGCCGCGCAGCAGCGTTCCGAATCCGCCGATGATCATCAAGAACGACATGGCGAAGAAGACGCTGGTCGGGATCGCTCCCGCCGGCGTGTCTGCCGCACAGGCGCAGGTCGTCGCCGCGCAGGCCGCTGCTGGTGGCGCGGTACGCATCGCAACGCCGCCGCCGCGCACCGCTCCACCGCCGCCGCCAGGTCGCGGAAGCCTGCCGCAGGTCGTCCCGCCGCCTCCGCGAGCGTCCGTGCTCCCCCCGCCGGCTCCGTTGCCTTCTCCGTCGAAGGCGCCTCCGGCTCCTGCTGCCGCGGCTCCCCCGCCGGCCGCTGCTCCCGCCGCCGGGGGCTCGGCCTCGCCAACGCGCGCATCGGCGATGCCGCCCGGGGCGGCGACGCCCAAGGCGCATCTCGACATGGATTGGGACGACGAAGACGAAGCGACCCACGTCTTCGACAAGGCTCCCACGATGGACGAGCCGGCGACCGACCGCCCGCCGCGCCCCGCAGCCGGCACTCCCCTCGCGCCGCCGGTGAGCACACAAAAGGGCGGCCTGGGCGCCCCCTCCGCCTCCGTCGCGTCAGTCGGCGACCCCTCCTCCCCCGCCGTCCTCACTGAACGCCTTTGCGCGCACTTCGGCCGCGCCCCCCCCGCCCCCTCAATTCCCGGCGCCGACGAACGCACCGGCGACGATGCCTTCGCACGCGGCCCCGGCGATGCCAGCGCAAGTGAACACGGCGCCGATGCCGATGCCCGGCCGCTCGGCCCCGCCCCCTCCGAACGCGCAGGGTGGATTCCTCAATTCGGGGCCCGCTCTCCCGCCAGTCACGGGCGCCCCGACGCTCGGCAATCGGATGGAGGCGACGCAGCTCGTCCGCCCGAAGGAAGCGAGCAAGGCCCCGATGATCGGCGCCGCGATCGCGATCGCGTCGATCGCGTTCGGCATCGTCGTATTCGTCATGATGCCCCGCACGGGCCGCATCGCCGTCAACGTCGCCGACACCAAGGGCGTGACGTTGAACCGCGTCGAGATCTTTGTCGACGGCAAGAAGCAGTGCGAGACCGCGCCCTGCATCGTCGATCAGGTGAGCGCGGGATCGCACGAAGTGAAGGTCCTCGCACAGGGCTACGACACGCCCTTCGACCGCACCGTCGCGGTCGAAGGGCGCAAGGACGCGACGCTCGACTACTCGCTCACGAGCACGGGCGCGCAGGCCGGCACCGGCATCAAGGTGAGCGGCAGCCAGCCAGGCGTGAAACTGTACGTCGACGCGGTGGAGATGGGCCCGCTCCCGCAGGAGCTCCACACGCTCAAGCCCGGGATGCACACCATCCGGCTGGCCGGGACCGACAGGTACGCTCCTCTCGAGAAGAACGTCACCGTCTCCTTGAACGAGGTCCAGGACCTCGGCGATCAGACGCTCAAGGTGCTCAAGGGGAAGGCGACCATTACGCTCGGAACGACCGGCGCCAAGGTGTCGATCGTATCGGGCAGCGACCGCCGCGAGTTCCCCACCCTTCCGATCGCCGTCGATCTCGACACCTCGAAGTCGTGGGCGCTCGAAGCGAGCAAGGCGGGCTTCGCCGACTACCATCAGGTCGTGAGCTTCGACGACGGCGTCGCGGAGAAGACCTTCAACATCGTGCTGGATCCGAAGACGGTCGCCTTCGCCGCCGCCGCGGCACCCGCTCCGCCGCCGGCCGCCGCCGCGCCGGCACCGCGCGCCCCCGCCTTCGTCGCCCACGCGGCGCCCAAAGAGAAGGATACGAGCGCCTCGGACGACTCCTCAGGGAGCTCGGCTTCGAGCGTCGGTGAGGGCTATCTCAACATCAACTCCCTCCCCGCCTCGCAAGTCATGCTCGACGGCAAGCTCCTCGGGAACACGCCGAAGGTGCACGTGCCGGTCTCCGCCGGCTCACACACGGTCGTCTTCACGAACAACGATCAGGGGCTGAAGAAGCAGATCAGCGTGAGCGTCGGCGCCGGCGAGACCAAGCCCGCGATCGCCAGGCTGCGCGAGTAGCGCGCCACCGAGAGGTCGGCGCGGGGACTTTCCTGTCTCCGCGTGCGCGCCCTGATACTCTTTCACGCATGGGCTCGAACGCGCGCAAGGGGACCGTGCTCGTCGTCGACGACGAGCCGGGCCTGCGCGACATGCTCACGATCCTCTTCCGGCGCGAGGGGTTCGACGTCACCGCAGCGCCCGGGTTTCAGGCGGGTCGCGAGGCGATCAACGGGGCCCCCGTACCGTACGGGATGGTGCTCACGGATCTGCTCATGCCAGACGGCTCCGGGCTCGACATCCTCACGGTCGCCCGCCAACGTAGCGCGCAGACGGAAGTGATCGTGATGACGGCGCACGGCGCGCTCGAGACCGCGATCGAGGCGATGCGGCGCGGCGCGTACGACTTCATCACCAAGCCGTTCGCGAACTCCGAGCTGCGCGCGCTCGTCGACAAGGCCTTCGAGAAGCGCGCCCTCCTCGCAGAGAACGAGGCTCTGCGTGCGCGCGTGGACCGAGAGCACCCGCGCGATCTGCTCGGGCACTCCGAAGCGATGCGACGCATCGACGACCTGATCCGTCGTATCGCTGCGTCGCGCACGACGGTCCTTGTCACGGGCGACAGCGGCACCGGGAAGGAGCGCATCGCTCGCGCCATCCACGAGGCCTCGGATCGCAAGGACAAGCCGTTCCTCGTGGTGAACTGCGGCGCGATACCGGAGATGCTCATCGAGAGCGAGCTGTTCGGTCATGACAAGGGCGCGTTCACGGGCGCGACGTCGCGGCACCTCGGCATCTTTCGCGAGGCCGATGGCGGCACGGTGCTCCTCGACGAGGTCGGCGAGCTCCCCACGGCGATGCAGGTGAAGCTCCTGCGCGTTCTTCAGGAGCGCAAGGTGCGCAGCGTCGGCTCGTCGAACGAGGTGGCGGTGGACGTTCGCGTCCTCGCGGCGACGAACCGGAACGTCGAAGAGATGGTCAAGGCCGGCACGTTCCGACAAGACCTCTATTACCGCCTCAACGTGATTCGCATCGAGGTGCCACCGCTACGCGAGCGGAAGAGCGACATCGCGGCTCTCGCCCAGTACTTCCTCGCGAGGTGCTCGGCCGAGCACAAGAAAGAGATCCGCGGGTTCACGCCCGACGCGCTCCGCGCCCTCGACGTCTACGACTACCCGGGCAACGTGCGCGAGCTGGAGAACGTCATCGAACGCGCGGTCGCTCTCGTCGCCGGCCCCGTGATCGGCCTCGGCGACCTCCCGCGCGAGATCAGCGGGGCTGCCGCGCAGACGACGCCGGCGCTCGTCGAGCTCCCGGCCGACGGGTGCAACCTGGACGAGGTGCTCGGCGAAGTGGAGCGGCGCATCGTCCTGCAGGCGCTCGAGCGAACCGGCGGCGTCCGAACCAACGCCGCGAAGCTCCTCGGCGTGACGCTGCGAAGCTTGCGCTATCGACTCCAGAAGCACGCCCTCGATGTAGGCGATTCGGAGCGATCGTCGGAGACGACCGAAGCTGCGGAACCACTTAGCGATGGACACGAATCGTCAGAAGAGAAGTTCCTTCGCTGACAATTTTTGTCACCTCGAACATGGCCGCCGACGGCGATGTGTCGAAGAATGGGCGTACTGAACGAGAGGTCGCGCATGGAACGAGGCTCGCTACCGCCGTGGGATTCAGTGACGCCCTACGCCGTGATCATGGCCCCCAAGCGGGGCGAGCTCGGCCGCAGCGCGCGTCGCGGCTTCACTCTCGTCGAGCTCATGATCGTCGTCGCCATCGTCGGCGTGCTGGCCATCCTCGCCGTCGTGGGGTTCAGCAAGCTGATCGGCTCATCGCGAACGACGGAAGCCATCGGCACGGTCAACGCGATCAAGGTCGCCCAAGAGGCCTACCACGCGGAGACCGGCACGTACGCCAACCTCTCCTCCACGCTCTGCACGACGACGAGCTGTAGCTCCCTCTACCCGACCATTCCTGCCGGCAAGAGCGCCGTGGGCGACTACAAGGTCGGCTGGGGCGTCGCATGCGGCAGCGCGTGTCAGACGGGCATGGACTGGTCGATGCTGCCCGTCCACATCAGCGGAGGCGTGATGTACGGCTACTCGACCACCGCGGGCTTCGCGGGGACGAGCGTGACCCCCTCCCCGATCACGCTGCCCAACGGTCCCTCCTCGACGTACACGGTTACCTTCCCCGCGGTGGCCCCCTCCGACTGGTTCCTCGTCACGGGCGTCGGCGACGAGAACATGGACGGCATACCGTGTGTGGTTCTCGGCACATCATTCACGAACGACCTACAGGTCGCGAACGAAGGCGAGTGAGCTTCCTCCTCCACGCCTGGCCGAGAACCGTCAGCCCCCTCCCGTCCGGCTGACAATTCACGGCACGAGCGCCGGGCGCTCCATGTCCAAATCGCTGATTGTTCGACGGGTCCGAGGCTCGGCACGAGATTGGCTTTAGCGGTGTGCGGCCCACCCCCGCAGGCGCGGGAAGTCACATGACCACCAGAGCCAGGGAGAAGGAATCAATGCGCAATTTTCTGAAGAAGGCGAAGCAGCAGGGGTTCACGCTCGTCGAGCTCATGATCGTCGTCGCCATCGTCGGCGTCCTCGCGGTTCTCGCCGTCTACGGCGTCCGCAAGTACCTCGCGAACGCGAAGACGGCGGAAGCCCGCAACTCGCTGGGTCAGCTCTCGAAGGACGCAGCCGCCGCCGTCGAGCGCGAGAAAGGCACGACCGCCTTGCTCGGTGCCGGCAGTACCTCGACGTTGATGCGCCAGTTCTGCAACACCTCCACGATGGTCCCTTCCACCCTCACCAACATCCAGGGACAGAAGTACCAATCGACCAAGGCCGACTGGGCGGCGGGTGACGCCGTCACCGGCTGGACCTGCCTGAAGTTCACGCTCGAAGAGCCCCAGTACTACGCCTACTCGTACAACTGCTCGGCGACGGACGGGAACTCGGGTGGCTTCGTCGCTTCGGCGAACGGCGACCTGAACGGCGACGGCATCTACTCGACGTTCTCGGTCTCCGGTACTTCGTACTCGGGCGCGATCGCGATCTCGCCGAACGTGCAAGAGACCAACCCGGAGGAGTGATTTCTCGTCACGGAAGTCGCGAGACTTCGAGAGGCGATCGCGTTCGCGCGGTCGCCTCTTTCCTTTGCGGCACGAGTCATGGGCACGTCGGGGGGACCGTCCCGCCGGCCAGCGTCTCGTCATGGCGGAGCACTTCGAACCAGCGCGTGGCTTCGGCGCGCGTCACCGGATCGGCGTGCTTCGTCGAGACGGCGCACAGAGCGAGCGCCGCACTCCCCTCCCCCTTCGCCGCTGCGAAGATGCCATAGGTCGCCGCGCAATCGAGCTTCCCTTCGCGCGCGCAGCCGTTCGCGAGGAGCGCGAACACCCAAGGGGGGCTCGCGTCGTCATGGACCGCAATGAGCTGGCGGAGCATCGGCGCGAGGCGCGGATCGCCACGCTCGGCGAGCACCGTCGCGATGCGCGACGCGGCGCCTACGTCTCCCTCGGCGACGTAGGGAGCGACGAGCCCGACCGCTTCATCGAGCCGCCCCGCGTGGGCGAGGATCCAGGCGAGCGCGCCATCACGCTCGGCCAGGAAGCCCGCCGCACGCGAACGAGGGGGGAGCATCGCGACGAGAACATCGGCGTCCAGCGTGTCGTGCCCGCACCGGATACGCGCCTCGACGCGCATGTCGTCGACGAAGGGATCTCCGGCGAGCACCTCGAGCTCACGCTGCAGCGCTGCGCCCCCGTCGTCGCAAGCGTCGGTCGTGAAGCGGTCGTCGCCGCACGGCGCAAGATGGCCCGCCCCCGCTCCTCGATAGACCGCCTTGCGGACGAAGGTCGTCTGATTGGCCTCCACGACGACCGGCTCCCAGTCCGCCCGGGCCGCCAGCAGCGCGCAGACCGGGTTGGCGCGGTCCACCACGGCCGTCTCGAGCGCGTACATATGAAGCGTCCGGTCCAGCGCCCCGGCGTCCTCCCACGACGCGCGCGCGGCCGCGTACTCGGGATCGTCGAAGTACAGGACCGTGCGCGCATCGAGCGACGTGCGCGCGTGGCCGTCGAGCCAGTACGCCAGCGGAGCGCCTGCTTCGTAGGTGGTGAGAACGCGCGTCCCTGCCGGCATGCCCCGGAGGAACGCCGCGCCGCGCACGGGGAAGAGCGCGTCGGCCGATTCGATCGTGCCGAGCGGCCCCACCTCGACATCGAGCGCCCCGGCGAGCCTCGCGAACACCACGACCGAAAAGGCCAAGCTCGCGAAGGTCGCTGCACGGCCCATGCGAGGAGACGTCCCCGCGAAGAACGCGTCCAGACCATCGGCCGCGAACGGCACGAGCAGCTCGGCCCCGAGCCCCAGGTTCCGTCGGCCGCGCACGACGAGGAGGAGCCCGAAGAGCGCGAGCGCGAGCGCCCGACCCGAGACGCGCCGTCCGCGCGCAACCCCGGCCAGAGAAGCGATCCAGAGCGCGGCATAGAGAGGAAGATGAAGGTTGCGCGCGGGGTCGAGCATGTCCCACGTCGGCGGCTCCCATTCCGCGACGTGCGTGACCGCATAGCTGGCCGCGTGTTTCCACGTGTACGCGTAGACATCGGCGCCCTGCGCGCTGGTCAGCGACACGCCCCCTAGCCCTACGAGAAGGGCGAGCGCGAGCTCGTGGTCGGCACGCACGAGACGATCCCCCGCGACGAGGCCGACGAGGATGGGGGCGAGAATGAACGATGGGTGCACCTGCGCCCAGAGGAGCACGAGCGCGAGGAGCTGCGCGACGCGAGGCACACGCTCGCGCCGGGAGGTCGCTCGCGCCAGGTGCTCCGCGAGCATGAGGACGCACGGCACGATCACCATGACGACGGTCTCCGGGCGATCCTGGATCCGCGCCAAGACGAGCGGCGAGATGCTCGCGGTCACGAGCACTACGACCGTCACCTCGTGCCCGCGTGCAGCCGCGAGGCGACTGCAGGCCCATGCCGCCAGGCCAGCCAGCGCGAAGACGAGACCGGCGATGCCGGGCGCCCCAAACGCGCGCTCCACGAGCCACGCACCCACGTCCCAGAGCCACTCCGGAACCGCGCAGCGCTCGTGAAAGCCCGGCAGTGCCCAGCGCTCGGTGACGACGCGCGCATGTGTGCGCCAGACTTCGCGCCCCAGCATCCAGTGGAAGAAGGCGTCCGAGCCATAGTCCGGATGCAAGCTCAGCCCCCCCCACGCAACAGCGAGCACGAGCGTCCACAGCCGGAGGAAAAGACGCCGCGTCGAAGCCTGCGCGCCGGCATCCTCGCCCGAAGGCCGATCTTGCAGAGGGCCGGCGGCCATTTGCACGCATCCTACTCGATGCGGTCCTTCCAGCGGACGCCGCGCACAAACTGCCGCGCGCGACCTTTCGACTCTTCGCGTATCGTGCGCCAGGCTCGTGACGGCACGACACCTGCGAGCGATGCGCCCGACGAAATGAGCTCACGCCCCGCCTCACGCATCGAGCACTTCGCCCCGTGGCTCGCGGGCGCGATCCTCAGCCTCCCAGTCCTCCTCTCTCACTATCCGCCGATGGCGGACCTCCCGCTCCATGAAGCAGTCGTCGGTCTGCTGCGTCACTGGGGCGACCCCACGTACGTACCGCCCGACGTCTACGAGCTGAACCTCGGCCAAGCCAACCAGCTCTTCTACTTCTTGATCCTGCCGCTCTCGTACCCCTTGGGGGTCACGATCGCGACGAAGGTCGTCGTGGTAGCGACATTGGTCCTGCTCCCGGTCTCGTTGGCCCACACGGCCGACCATCTCGGCGTCACCCGCTGGACCGCGGTCGCGCTCGCACCGCTCGGGCTTGGGTGGATGTTCTTCTGGGGGCTGCTGGCGAATCTGATCGGCTTCGCCATTTACTTCTTCGCGCTCCCGCGGTTCGACGTCTTCTGCCAGCGGCCCACCTGGCGCGGCTTCTGGGCCGTCTGCGGATGGGTGGTGCTCCTGCACTTCGCCCACGACTCGATGGCCCTCTTTGCGGGGGGCACCCTCGTCGTATTCACGGTCTGCTCCTGGCGTCGCTGGCAGGAGAACGTGATGCGGTTGGTCCCGGCCGTGCTCGGGATCGCGCTCACGTTCTCGGCGCGCTTCACGGCGCTCAAGATCCAGAACGCTCACGCGGCGAGCCTTCCGACGTTTGCCTGGTACTCGCTCTGGCACAAGATCTGGACGCTGCCGGGAGTCATCTACGGTGGCTACGAGTGGCAGGTCCGCGACCTGATCTTCGCCGTTTGCGCGGTACCCATCGTGATGTTCGCCATCGAGCGCTGGAGGAACCGGAGCCACACCGAGCGCACGCCGCGCGATTGGTTGTTCCACTTCCGCTTCGAGCTCGTCGGCGCGGGGCTACTCCTCGGCTACTTCGCCGCGCCCGTGAACCTGGGGCCGACGACGCTCGTCTACCACCGCTTTCTCGCACCCGCGTGGGCCCTCTTCGTACTCACTGCGGCCACACGCGTGAGGCTGGAGGCACCTTGGCGATTGCCCCGCATCCTCGCCGCGTTCGTGCCGTTCGTGCCGATCCTCACGTCGTGGCCCCGCTTCGTCGATAGCGATCGTACCTACAAGCAGCTCGACGAAATCATCGACCACATGGACAAGGGGAGCACCTACCTGGTGCTCGAGCTCGGTCCGACGAACGACTACTGGCTCTACAGCCCCATCACCGGCATGGGGCACATCGTCGCGAGACTGGGCGGGCGCGGTCTCTACGACAGCACCGACTCACTCGCGTCCCCTGTGCACCTGCGCTCCGACCGGGCGTGGACGCACATCTACGAGCGACTCGACATGCACTCGTATCGCTTCATGCCGCCGTTCGATCTCACGCGATTCCGCTACGTCATCCTCCACACGACCGACTGGAGTGTCGACGCGGTCGTTTCCAAGGCGATCGAGCCCGAGGCTCGCTTCGTCTTTCGCGCTGGGGAGTGGACATTGATGGAATCGACCCTCCCTCTCGTTCCGCCGAACGCCCCCGACGCGCTCGTCCCGTTACCGCACCCGCTCACGCTACGGAAACGCGCCCTCGCGGCCGCCGAGAAGATGCAACAGGCGCCGGTCGACGACTCGGCGTCACCCGAGGAGTTCGTGCCCAAGTCGGGCCCGTGATTCCCTTCTACTCGGGCAGCTTCGCGGCATCGAGCGCCTTGGCCCGCGCCACGGCTCGCTCGTCGAGGCTCGGCGGGTGCGGCATCGGAAACGGATCGTCCGGCGCATCGAGCGGCACGCGAGGAAGGGTGGATTCGAGCAGCGTCAGCTCACCCTCGTGAAGAAGAGTCCGCGCCTCGGGCTCCATGGCGAGCCGCACCAGCTCGCCTAGCGCAGGGTCGGTCGTGTGCAAGACGACGTAGCGAAAAAACCGAAGGTCGTGCTCGGGCACGAATCGGTAGGTGTGGTGGTCCAGGCGCTGGAAGACCTCGTTCCAGCGTGCTTCCGGTCGCTGCACGACGGGTGACACCGGGGAGCGCGTGTAATCGAAGAGGCTGCGCCCACCGAGGCTCGCCACGATGTGCCCGTTGCTGGTGACGGGGCTGAACATGGGATCGTCGTTTGGTCCCAGCTCGAGCACTGCATACGAGCTCCCGGGCGCCATGTGCTCGATGACGGCGTCGAGGTCGCGGTACACCCGATCGCTCGCCACGAACTCCGGCCAGAACATGAGCACCGGCGCCAGAGGGAGCACGCTCGCCACGATTCGCGGCCATCGCCACGGCGCGCCTGGTCGGTTCCGCGCGGCGACGGCCACGACGAGGACGCACCACGCGAGCGAAAGGAAGCGCTGGTAGATGAGATTCGTCCAGTCGAGATCCTGCGGCGTGACGAGGTAGAGCGTGACGAAGACGGCGGAGAGAGTCTCGAAGCGAAGCTCGTACGCCCTATCTCGCCAGCGCAGGGACGGTCCATCAACGCCCCCTTTCCAACGCTCGATCGCGAAGAGAGCGACGGCGACGACGGCAATCATGAAGATGCAGCCGCTCGCCGCCTCGTCACCCGCGAAAAGCACGCCGGGCGCGGCGCGCAATCGGTGGAGCAACGGTGCCGGCGCGCTTGCCGTCTCCCCGTAGCGTGCGCCCCCGGTCTCCCAAGCGAGCGCGCGAGAGAAGAGCGCCAGCCCGCCGACGACGAGAGTCGGTGCCATGCGAACGGCGTTCACGCGCCATTCACGCCACGCGCACAGAGTCAGGACGACCAGCGTGACGCCGGCGGCGGCGGCCATGAGGCCATGCACGAAGTGCAGGACGACGATGATCGCCGAGACGAGCGCGAAGCGGCGCGCAGTCGGCGCTGAGACGAAGCGATCGAGTACGGGGAGGGCGAAGAGATAGGCGACGAGGCCGAGCAGGTTCGCCAGCAACCCGAGGAAGAACAACCAGCCGAGACCAATCGGCGCAACGAGGAGCGCGGTCCAGCGCGTGACGCGCAGGTGATCGGCGTACCCGGCCGCGGCGACCGGGAGGAGAAAGAGAGTTGCCGCGACGACCAGCTTCGCCGCGATCCCCACGCGCACGACGTAGGCGAACGCAAGGATCAGGAAATAGAGAAGCTGGTTCGGTTGCCCGAGACTCAGCGAGTACACGTTCGCCGGCACGAAGCGCGCATCGCCCCAGTGGCGGAGGAGCCCGACCGCGGCTTCGTGCGCGGGCAGGTCGGCCATAGGCGGGTACCGTGCGATGAGCGCGGGGAGCGCGATGACAGCTCCAGCAATCCAGGGGACGATCCGTTCGAGCCGCGCCGAGCGAGCGAGAGCGCCTTCGAGCGGCGTCGCGTTCACACCGTCCCCAGGCGTTTCCGTCGCGCCTGCGGCGTCCGCGGGGTCACGTCGATCACGAAAGCGTGACGCGAGGCCACAAGGGTGGCCTTCTTGCGCGACATCCCGTCGGGTACGTCGAGGAACGCATGCTCGCGTACGCGCCCGAGATCCCAGAGCACGGGAGCCAGTGCCGCCGTGCCCCCCCAGGACGACGCGTCCCTCGGGGCTCCGAGAATCCGAGCGAGGACGGACGGTCGAGGGGGATTCGCCGTCTCGACGACGACGAGTTTCGCGGCGTGCTTGGCCAACGCCGTGAGCCACTCTCGCCACGCGACTCCGCCGTTCACGACAGGCGCTTCGTCGGCCTGCACGACGACGAGATCGTAGATCGCCCCTTCGGGCATGCTGTCGTCCCGAGCCACGGTTACGCGGCCTCCGCGCGCCACGAGCGGCGCGCACACCGACGACGCGCTCCCGACGATACGTTCGAGGACCGTCTCGACTTCGTATCTGGCCGCCCACGTGGCGAGCAGCGACTCGAGCTTCACTTCGTCCTCTCCAGGAGGCGGTCGACACCGGCCATGTTCGCCGCGACGCGCGCCAGCGTCCTGGGCTCCAGAAGCATGTTCGTATAGCTGGCGTTGGCCAGCGGGCACGCGCACTCCTTGTTCTTCACGCTCGCGCGAAAATCGTCCGCCGTCTTGCCGAACCACACCGTGCCGAAGTCATAGTCGTGGTCGCGCACGTTCCCCATGCTCTCGGCCCGGACGCAACACCCCCAAACGTGCCCGTCGGGAGCCAAGTGGGCGCTGGCCCAACCGGCATAGCAGTCGATGACTTGCCTCTTCTCCTCGAGAATCTGCGCGGCCAGGTCGTAGTAGTCGAGGCGCAGCGACTCCACGAGACGCGCGACGGGGAGCTTGGAGCGATTCGCGCGGATGTACTCTTTCAGAGTGGCAACGGCGCGCCGGTAGTCGGCGGGGTCGGGCGTGATGTCCTTCTCGATCGTCTTCAGCTCCACGCGATTCTCGGCCACCTCGGTGATGTACGAGTCCGGCTGGAACGTCGCGCGCGCTTGGCGGGCGATCTCCGGGATGCGGTGCACGTTGTGCTTCGAGATGACCGTGTGCACTCCGAGCACGATGTGATCGTAGGTCTTCTTCAGGTCGCGAATGAGATCCGCGACGCCGAGGAGCTTCTCGTAGTTGTTCGGCGCTCCGCGAAGACGGTCGTGCTCGGCGCCGATCTCGTCGACGCTGAGATTGAGGACCAGCTGCGAGCCGACGCTGTTCGCCGCGATCTTCGGGAGCATCGTGAAAATGCGCTCGGTGATGACGCCATTCATCGGGATGTTGATGATCGTCGGCTCGATCTCCTTGCGGATGAGCGCCACGATCTCTGCGAGATCCGATCGAATGAACTGATCACCTCCCGAGATGGTGACCCAGATTGGAACCTTCCCCAGAGTGCGAAAGATGCGTTCGTATTCGTCGAGCCGCAGGTCGTCGACCTTCTTCTGCCAGATGTCGCAGGTGAGGCAGCGACTCGGGCAGTTGTACGTGACGGAGACCGTCAGGTTGATCGGGAGCTGCCGAAGGCGGCCCGTGGCGTGCGCGACGCGATATCCCGCCAAGCGGGCGAGGAGCGGAAGTTTGCGACTCATGTTCGTGCTCCCACGATCGGCCGCGCGGGCCCTTCGGGCGATACGGCGTCCTTGATCACCACACCCGGCTCAATCGCCGCACCGTCGGCTGCCTGTGCCCCGACGCGCGAGACGCCCGCATCCTTCAGCCGTTTCGTGGACCCGAGCTGCTTCCATGTGCGGTGCTTCCCGCCGAGGATGCGTGCGTCGAAGAAGCCGACGGCTCGCGCGACGACCTCGGTCGCAACGGCGGCCGCGAGCGCCTCTTTCCCGAACGCCCCCTCCTCGCGCGCGACGTCGAGCGCCGTGCGCACGAGCGCCGCCTGATCGAGGGTCGCGACGGAGTAGCCGAACGCGAAGTCGAGCCAGTAGTGCCCGCGGGCGATACGCCGACGCTGCTCGAAGTACTCGCGCCAGGTCTCCGGCCCGTGGTTCGTCACGACCGCATCCGGCACGTACGCGAGCCCGTACCCCTTGGAGCGAACGACGTCCTCGATCGACGCTTCGTCAACGACCGACAGCTCGCTCACGCGTTCAATCAGCGGCGCACGAAACGCGACGAGCTCACCCATCTTCGGGCGCTCGAGCGCGATGCGGTGATGCATGTCCCAGAGCAAATGGACCATCTTCCCGATCAGCGTCGTGTCATCGTTGTCTGGGACGGGACGCGCGCCGACCATCCCCACGTCGGCATGATCTCGAAAGCACATGACGATGCGCTCGACCACGTCGGGCGCGACCCGGAGGTCGGCGCTGCACATGAGGATCACGTCGGCGCGCTGGTCGCGGATCTTCAGGTACTCGTTGATGGCTGCGACCTTGCCGGCGCGCCGCTCCTGGACGTGCACGTGCACTCCCGGTTTCCCCTTCGACACCGTGCGCGCGAGGCCCGCGGTGTCGTCCGTGCACCCGCTGGCGACGACGATGACCTCGATGATGCGAGCCAGGTGCGTGCGTTGCTCGAGCAGCGACTGGAGCACCGCCTGGATGTTCGCCGCTTCGTTGTGCGCGGGGACGAGGATCGAAACGTTCATCGGATCCGTTCGCCTTCCGTGCGTTCGCCGGCAGGAATCGACGGCGAAGCGTGCTGGCGTAGCAAGTACAAGAGCGCTCCGACCCCTCCAGAAGAATACCAGAAGAGGCGGAACAGAAGCCCGACGGCCAGCGCTATCGAGGCAGCGAGCCCGGCCTTACCTAGGAAGAAGACGAACGCGGCGTCACTGGTCCCCCAGCCTCCGGGGAGGGCCGGGATGCTGCCGACGATGAAGGTCATCGTCGTCCCCATGTAGACCCACCGCTCGGCCGAGGGGGCACCGCCGAGAGCCGCGATGATTCCGCGGATCACGCCCAGCTGGGTCATGCTGACGAGTACGCTGATGGCCAGCGCCTGACCTATCGCGCGAGGTGCCCGCGGGTTACCGAGGAATGCGAAGACGGGCCCGGCGATCCGCGCCAGCGGGCCTCGGCTGAAGATCGACGCTCCGGCCAAGGGGCCCCATCGCACAGCGACGAGGCCGACCACGAAGACGAGCGGTATCGAGCCCAGCACGAGGCACAGGGGGCCGAGCTCTCCCCCACCGGAGTACGCGGCGAGCGCCGACGCGAGCCCCGCGACGGTAACCAGACCGATTACGCGGTCCAGCAGGACCGCGGCGATCACGGTCGTCAGATCCCCCCCCTTTTCCACGACGAAGCCGACCCGGAGCGCGTCGCCTCCGATGCCCCCTGGGAGGAGGATGCCGCCGGCTTGCGATTCGAGCGTGATCCGCCAGGTTTCGATGACGGTGACCGGCACTCCGGCAAGCACGATGAGCGCGCGGAACCGCGCCGCCCATGCAAGCGTCCCGGCGAAGTAGGCGACGAGGAGCAGCGCGAGTAGACCGACGCGCGCTCCCTCCATCGTGGATGCCAGGCCGGGCTCGCATCGGAGCCGCGCGCAGTCGACTGCCGGCAGCCGGACGTCTCCAGATGGCCTATGCAGGACACACGCCTCGCCTTCCCGCGAAACGGCGACGCGAATCCGTTCGGCCCCGCTCGCGCCCTGGGAAGCCGGGTCGTCGCATCTATCGCGTATCGGTACCGCGTACGCCACGAAAGCGAACGCGACGCACGCGAGCCCCCATGCGAGGACTCGTTTGCGCCCCCTGGGGCCGGCCGGTGGGCGCGCTTCCGCCATGAGCGCGCGATCCTACAACGCCCTTGCACGCAGCTGGCCTACAAGCGTGCCTTCGGTTCTGTTCGTTGCTATCGTCCGCCCGAATGAGCGGATCGGGATCGACGTCGTGTCCGCGCCTGTGCGCGCGCTCCGATACCCGTGGCTTCACGATCTTCGAACTGCTCAACCTCGTCGCGCTCATCGGGATCCTCTCCGCCATCGGCATGTACGCTCTCGCGCGGTACGTGCGGCATTCGAAGACCGCCGAGGCCATCGGCTCGTTGACGACCCTCGCGCACCAGACGGCGGCCTACTACGACGCGTCCGACGCGACGCAGCCCGCTGGCACGACGCCGGACAACGCCCACGCGATGCGGCACTTCCCACCCTCGTCGACCGCCAGCGTGCCGCCGAAGGTCGACGACATTCGCGGAAAGAAGTACCAGAGCACCCAGGCCGATTGGGCTGCGTCGCCTTGGCACGAGCTTCAGTTCTCGATTCCTCAGCCGCAATACTACGCGTATTCGTACGTGTCGGAAGGGGCCGGTGCGACGGCGAAGGCCACCGCATTCGCGAAGGGGGACCTCGATTCCGACGGGAACGTCGCGACGTACTCGATCACGGTTACGCCCGACGCGAACTACCACGCGCAGGTCGCCGCGATCGTGAAAGAGGATCCTGACGAATGACGCGCGGCCGTGCGGGCGAACGCGGGATCACGGCGATCGAGATCGCGATCACGTTCGCGATAGTCGGCTCTCTTCTCGCGGTCGCAGTTCCGGCATTCTTTCGTGATCTGAAGGCGTCCAAGCTCTCGGAGCCGGTGGACGGCGTGAAGGCGCTGGCCGAGAGCGCGACCGCGTACGCGCGCGTTCACGACGTGCCACACGCCTACCCGCCGAGCGCCTCGCTCACGCCCGCGCAGGTGCCGCGAGGAACACGCGAGGTGGACCCGCCGGGGGCGTGGGATCACCCCACTTGGAAAGCGCTGGGGTTTCGCGCGTCGCCCGAGGGGGTGCCGCACGCGTTCGCATTCGAGCTCCTGACGACGCTGTCCGCGAAGCGATCGTCGTTCGTCGCGCGCGCTCACGGGGACTTGGACGGTGACGGTGAGACGAGCACGTTCGAAGTGACCGGCCACGACCAACAAGGAGAAGCGGGACCGATCGTCGACCCGGGGCTGATGGTGGAGGCCGAGCTCGAATGAGCGGATCGCACGCCATCGTCGTGGGTGCATCTTCGGGGATCGGCCTCTCCATCGCCGCGACGCTCCGTGCGCAGGGCCACGCGGTCTCGAATCTCGCGCGACGTGCCGCGCCTCGAGGCTCCGTCGATGCCTCCTACGCTTGCGACGTAACCTCGACGGAAGAGGTAAGGAGCGCCGTCGGGCGTGCGATCTCGACGCATGGGCCGTGCGACGTTCTCGTCTACGCGTCCGGCGTGCCGGCGATGGGGCGTACGACCGACATCCCAGAGGACGACGCGCGACGCTGCTTCGAGGTGAACTTCTGGGGTCTGGATCGGGTCGTGCGCGCGGTGCTCCCCGCGATGATGGATCGACGTCGCGGCTCAATCCTCGCGGTCAGCAGTCTCGTCGCGCTCCGCGCCGTACCCTTCGAGGCCTACTACGCGGCCAGCAAAGCGGCGGTCGCTCGCTACCTCGGCTGCCTTGCGCACGAGGCACGAAAGGGAAACGTCCGCGTTCAGGCGCTCCACATCGGGCTCATCGATACCGGCTTCTTCGAGCGCGGCGGCTGGCACGGGATGGTCGTGCCGAGCGTCCGGGGGTCCGGCGTGACGCCCGGCGATGTGGCGCAGGCCGCCCTGAAGCTGCTCGACTCGAATGACGAGTCGGCCGTGCTCGGCTGGAAGGAGCGGGTCATCGCTCTCGGCGATCGGCTCGCACCTACGCTGTACGATCGCTTGCTGCGATTGCGCGAAGGGATCCGATGACGAAGGCCGCGCCCCATCTCGACCGAGCCGCCTACTACCAAGAGTACTGGCGCGATCCGAAGGTCACCGCCTCGCCGTACCTCTCGTGGAAAGCCGAGACGACGCGTGTCGACCCCAAGATTCGCGGAGCGCGCGCGATTCTCGACGTCGGCTGCGGCGATGGCACCGTGCTCGCGTCGCTCGACCGACGCGACGCGCGGCTCGTCGGAGTCGATATCGGCGAAGACGCGATCAAGAAGGTCAAGGAGCTCGGTTTCGAGGGGCACGAAGTGGATCTCGAGAGCGGCAACCTCCCCTTCCCCTCCGACACGTTCGACGTGGTCTGTTGCTACGACGTGCTCGAGCACCTCTTCGCGCCGGGCGTCTTGCTCGGCGAGATGCGCCGTGTGGTCAAACCCGACGGACACCTGATGCTGTGCGTGCCCAACACGTTGAACGGGTTCAATCGCCTGGCGTTTCTGCTTGGCGATTACGTGGACGTCATGGACACCTCGCACCGGCACGACGAGATGTTCTCGAACCACATTCGTCTGTTCTCGAAGCGGCTCTTCGAGCGCTTCGTCGCGTCGCTCTCGCTCGAGGTCGTCGAGCGGCATTTCTATTTTCCGGACCGATTCACCGACTCGCGGTTCCCGCTTCCGACGGCGATCAACGCCCTCGTTCGCGGTACGCACCTGCACGAGACGGTGCCGTCCGTCTTCGCGCTCGGATTCCTCTACGTCTGCAAGCGCGCCGATGGGTGAGAGCCGCGGCGTCATCGTGGTAACGGGGGCGAGCGGTTTCATCGGCGGCGCCGTGGCCCGCGCGCTCGCTGGTCGCGGGGAGAAGGTGCGTGCGCTCGTGCGTTCGACGTCCGACACGCGCGAGCTGAGCGACGCTGGAATCGAGCTTGCCCGGGGCGATGTCGTGACGCCGTTGGGCCTCGAGGGCGCCTTCGCGGGGGCGAAGCTCGTCGTCCACGCCGCGGGGATGCTGGGTCGAGCGGGGGCGCAGGATCCGGAGTACGACCTCATCCACGTGCGCGGCACGATGAACGTCCTCTTCGCCGCCCGCGCGGCTCGCGTTCCACGGCTCATCCACGTGAGCAGCCCGGGGCTGCTTGGGCCGATCCCTCGTCTAGCCCCCGACGCCGACGAGGGAACCCCGCCAAATCCAACGAACGCCTACGAACGGAGCAAGGCACGCGCCGAAGCGGCGATCGCCGAGGATGCTGCACGTAACGGCCCTCTCGCGATCGTCGTGCGCCCCGAATTCGTCTACGGCCCCACCGATCATCATGTTCTGCGGCTCGTCCGGACGATCAAGCAGCGACACTTCTTCTACATCGGAGGGGGCGAGGCCCTTTGCCACCCGACGTACATCGACGATGCGGTCGCGGGCCTCATCGCCGCCGCCGACCGCGGGGTTCCGGGCCGCATCTACCATATCGCCGGTCCGCGTCCCGTTTCGATCCGGGAGCTCGCGCGGAGCTTCGCGCAGGCCTGCGGCGTGTCGGCCCCCTTCGTGAGCTTGCCGGAGAAACCCCTGCGCCTCGCGATATCACTCCTCGAGCCCATTGCGAGTCGAGCTCACGTGACGCTCCCGCTTGGCACCAGCGGGATCGATTTCTTCACTTTCGATCGCCACTTCTCCAGCGTGCGAGCTAGAACCGAGCTCGATTTCCAGCCGGGCGTCGACATCCTCGAAGGGGCGACGCGCACCGTGCGCTGGTATGAGAGCGAAGGGCTCCTTTGAACGCGATGACTCTCTCGATCAAGGATCTGTATGCCTACGCTCTCGCCGAGGGCGAGGGGGTCGGCACGGCGTACGAGTACTACGTGAAGCGGCGTGTGATGGCGCCGCTACTCGCGAAGCTACCTCGCGGAGCGCACGTGCTAGTCGCGGGCTTGCCGGAGAAGTACGGCACGAGCCTCGACTTCGTGCTCGCTGCGTCGGAGCGGGGAGCGCGGATTCTGTTGGTCGACGAGCGCGCCGCGGCGGTGGATCGCGCGCGAACGGCCATCGGTCGGCTCGAGCAGGACGGAAGACTGACCGGGGTCGACCTCGAGTACCGCGTAATCGGCTCGTTCGAAGAGCTGTCGGCGCTACCGCGTCAGGATCTCGTTCTCTCCTGCGAGGTCGTCCAGCGGCTCCCCGAGCACGAGCGGGGTGACTACGTGCGAGCGATCCGCGCGCTCGGCTCGCGCGGCGTCGTGTTCGTGCCTAACTCGGAGAACGGGTCTCACCTCGCCATCAGTGGGCTCGGCGGGCTCGACCGCCGGGGCCTCTCGACTCTCTTCGACGGAGAAGCGCGCGTGGGCTTCGTCGATCTCCCCCCTTTCCCACCCGGCATCAAGCGCTCGGAGGACCAGCGAGCTCGCGCCTCGTCCGGCCTGGCCGAGGCCATCGCGATGCGCGGGCTCGAGGTCTACAGCGCCGCGGAGCCCGTGCTCCCCTCGCTCGTCAAACGCCATTTCGCGCACATCGTCTACGCGACCTGGGGGGAGTGATGATGCGGCGTGCCGCGGGCGGAGAGAGTCCGTGAGCGATCGCGCGGTCGTTGGCGCTGATGGAGCGCTCGGAGCGTTCCTGGTCACCGGGCTCGGTGCCCGAGGCGTTCGACTGCGCCACCCCGCCGAAAGCCTCGACGCGCGCGTCCCCGAGATCGCCGAAGCCGACTTCGTCGTGAATGCGAGCGGTCCGCGCGTGCGGCCCAAGCTCGGATGGGACGACTACCTGCGCGAGCACGTCGGCACGGCGTCCGCGGTCGCGCGCGCCATGCGTCCGAAGAGCCACCTCGTGCACTTCAGTAGCGCCGCTGTCTATGGCGCGCGCGGCGGATTGATCCTGGCTGACAGTCCTGAAGCGCCAATGCTGTTCCCGAACCCGTCGTACGCGTGGGCGAAGCTGGCGGGTGAGCTTGCGGTTCGAGCCATCTGCCGCGAGCGCGGCGTCGGCCTCACCATCCTCCGTCCCGCGATGGTCTACGGCGACGGTGTCTCGAGCGCGATCGACACCGTGGCGAAGCTGGCGCAGAAGGGAATCCGGCTCGATCTGCGCCCCGCCTCGATTCGCCAGCACTGCGTCTCCAGCTCGCTGCTCCTGGCGATCCTCCAGCGCCTGGCCGAGCGTGGCGCGCAGGAGCGGACGTTCATCGCCTGCGATCCGTTCGTGTTCACCAACGGCGACCTCGAAGCAGCCGTGCGAACCAAGCGTGGTGGCGTCGCGCTCCTGGCTCCACTCCCGTGGGCCGAGGCGCTCCTCCGAAGGTGGCCCATCTTCCCGGATCGCGACGCGCCGGGTGCGCTCGCCGCGTTCGCGTTCCTCGGTCTCGACAACGAGTTCGACTGGCGCGGCACGCTCCCGTACCTCGGCATCGACCCGACGCCGTACGCTCGCGCCCGTACGCTCGACCCGTACCTGGAGAAGGTCCTGTGAGTCTCTGGCGCAGCGCTCCCCTCGTCGGGGCGCTCCTCGCCGTGTCCGCCCTCGGCGTTGCACGAACGCAGCCGCGCCTCGCGCGCATCGCCCACGAAGTCAAAGAACAAGACGACGTCTATGCGCTCCCCCCCCCGGCGCAACTCAAGACGCTGACGTTCGGCTACGACGCAGCCGCCGTCGATCTCCTCTGGGCAACGCTCCTCGTGGATTACGGCACGCACTGGCACGAGAAGCGCGACCTTCACCCCGATCCGTACCTCGACGCCCTGCTGACGCTCGAGCCCACGTACGTGCCCGTCTACCGGTTCGCCGACACGCTCCTGTGCTACCGACCGATGCGCGGGACGGAAGCCGACGCGCGCAAGGCTCGCGACATTCTCGAACGAGGTACGCGCGAGCTGCCCGGGGACTATCTCGTCTGGCAAGAATACGGGCAGTTCAGCGCATTCCTCGGCCCGGGCTTCCTCGCGGATTCCGAGGGCGAAGAGAAGGAGCGGTGGCGGCACGAAGGTGCGCTGGCGATGGCGCGTGCAGCGGAGCTTGGAGCGGACGACTCGATGTCGCTCGTTGCGGCGGGGATGCTCGAAAGGAGCGGCGAGCGCGACGCGACCATCAAGGCGCTCCGTCGCAGCTACGCCATCACCGACGATGCCGAGCAGCAGGCGATCATCCTGCGCAAGCTGGCCCGGCTCGAGGCGAGCGCCGCCAACGAAGCGTCCGAGAGGGCCAAGCACATCATCGAGTCTCGGTGGCGGCGTGACTGGGCGTTCCTCACGCGCGAGGAATTTCTCCTCCTCAACCCGGCGCCCGATCCGGCGCGCTGCGCTGGCCTCGCGACCGCAGACGATGTGGGCTGCGCGCGCGATTGGAGCGACGTCGTCGCGGCACCATCGTCGCGCTGAACGGCCGCACCGATCAACGGCGCCGAGCTTCTGCACGCTATGCTGCGAAGTATGTCTTCCGCGTGGACCCGACGCCTCGCGTGCGCGAGCTTTCTGCTAGCGACCGCGTGCCGAGGGAGTGCCGACGGCCCGGCATCCTCTGTCGATGCGAGCGCCGATGCTGCGCCGAAGATCGGCATCGCGTTCTCGTTCGCCCCCCCCAGCTTGGCATGCGCGGGCGGGGGCCTCTGCACTCCCCCGGCGCAGCTCGTCACCTTGGGGCTCGTCACGACCGCCGACACGTCGCTGCAGATCGCCCTCGAGGGGAACTACGCCGACGGCGCGCTCACCGCCGATCACGTGACGACCGTGGGTGGACACGCTTCGGTCACCCTCGAGACCCCTTCGACGCCGACGACGTTCACCGTCGTCGCGCGCGCGGCCGCGTCCTCGGCGAGCGCGACGCTGACCGTCGCTGTCGGCGCGGACGGGTTCGCGACCGTGAACGCCAGCGCGACGTACGTGGGCCAGCGACCCGATCCCGGGTTCCTTGCGGTCGCCGTCGCGAAGGCGACCTGTTTCGATTTCGGCAGCAACCCGCCGAACGTCTCCACCTGGCTCCCCGCGCCGCCCGACGCGCCGCTGATCATCGCAGTCCCCGCGAACGAGATCGTCGCGATCTACGCCCGCATCGGTCACTACGCGACGGGCTGCAACCAGGTCGGCCCGCTCGCGGCGTCGGCCACGAGCGACGTGAGCATCAACGTGTTCGATGTCCCCATGGCGCTGGAGCTCACCGACATGAGCGCGACGTTCACCTTCATTCCGAGCACGGATCCAACCTGGCAGGCGGCGATGGCCATCGCGGCGGCGAACGTGGGAAATGGATTCTTCGGATCCGCGAGCGATGGCCCAGCGCTGCTCGACGAGATGCGCACCCAGGTCCCCCCCTCCGAGCAGGCCGACTTCGACAGCAATCGCGACGCCGGCGCGTGGAACGCGAGCGCGAGCAGCTGGCTCACGACGCACGCGCCCACCATTCACGACCGCGCGTCCACGTGGCTCTCGGACGCGACCGGTGACGGCGTCGGACCGCTCGTCATGCACCTCGGCGTCGGGCCGAGCGTCGGCACGGCGACCGTCACCCCCACGAGCCTCGGCCCGCTCGCCGCGCCGCTCGCGGGGCTGTCAGCGCCCACCCCCTTCAACTGGACCGCCGCCGCCGACGACACGGTGCACCTCGCGGGTCCCGTCGTCCTGTCGTCGTATCCCTATGTCGCCCATCTGGCAGACACCCACGCTGCAGCGAGCGTCACCAACCCAACGTCCGACGTCCCGGGCGCGATCGCGTCGGAGATCGACTGCCAGGGCCTCGCGTCGAGTCTCCTCGGCACCACCAATGCCTACGGCACGTGCGGCGCGTCGTGCTTCGGGTACGTGTGCGTGAACGCACTCGAGGCCGCGTGGAACGGCGCGCTCGGGTCCCCCGCGAACGGGAGCGACGGCGTCACGATCACGCTGACCGTCGGGGACCCCGCTTCCGTCGGCGACGAGGCCGAGCCCCACGACTTCCAGGGGGGGTGGCTTGGCCAGCTCACCGGGACGACGATCGGTGACGCCGGAGTAACCGGGACCGTCATCGGACAGGAGCAGAGCTCCTCGACGCCATAGCCGCGCTCACTCGTCTCTTGGCTTCACGCGGATGGTGCGCAGACTCACGATTTGGAAGTCGGGGGAGTCGGGGAGCTTCGCCCAGATCGAGAGCTCGTAGAGGCCGGGCTTGCCGTGATCGTCGAGCGGGAGGTCGATACCGAACCGCTCCCCCTTCACGACGAGCGGAATTGCGCTCACATAGCCAGGGGGCCAGTACGTCGCGTACGGGGCAGGCACCGGGTAGGTGCGGCGTGCGTTTGCGTCGCTCGCGGTCAGCGCATGCGGCGCGTCTATTCGCGCCAGCCCAACCCCAGCCACCTTCGCCGGCGCGTGGACGCTCCCTTCCACACGGATGCGCGCCCCCACGCGAGCGTCGCGTGGCACTGCGGCGTACGTTCCGTACGAGTCGAGGAACTCCTCCGTGATGCACGGCACCGGAATCTCGGTGGGTGTCGCGCGCGGTTGCGCGATTCCAATCGCCACCTTCACGTGCCACGGCTTCAGGATGTTCTTGCGGTGCCCATCGTTCGGCGGCACTTCGTGAAAGAACATCGACTCCGTCTTTTCGATCTGGGCCGGGTCGAACCGCGCCTGCGCATCGAGCGGTCTGTGCCGTTGGTCGACGAAGCACGAGGCGTTCTCGAGGACCATGTCGGCCCCGCCCGCCTCCGTCAGGCGCTGCTCGGGCACGGAACCGTCGAGGCCCCAGTGCCCCAGGTACCCGTTCTCCGCCATGTCTTCCGCGTGCGCTTGCCCGGCCCACTGCGCAGCAGTCTCGTCGAGGGCGACGGTGGCGAGCCCGATGGTCTTGCGGTCGCGGTTGATCAGCGCGAGCAAGTACTGCCGCGCTTCGCCAAGCGTGAGCGGGCCCGTCGGCATGGGAACGTAGGAGGCGTCCGTGGGCGTGGGCGCTGGAGCTGGAGGAGGCGCAGGAGCCGAGACCTGCCGTGCGGGCTCGTGCGCGCACGCGATACCCGCGAGGAGAGCGAAGGCGATGACGAACGAGCGGCGCATTCGGGATGCCTTTCGCTAGCACACGCTCGCTCCCGTGTAGACCGCGACCGTGGTACGCAAGCGCACATGGCGGACGAGGGCGCGATGCGGCGCGCATGCGGGCAGCTGGTCATCGGAGGGTTCGAGGGGGCGTCGCTTCCGACGTCGTTCGCGCGGGCGCTGGCCTCGGGGGAACGAGGCGGGGCCATCCTGTTCTCGCGCAATCTCTCGCAGGACCCGATGCACTGTGCCGAGCTCGCTCGCGCGATCGCGAGCGCGGCTCCGCGCGAGCTGCCCCCGCTCGTCTCGATCGACCAGGAGGGGGGACGAGTCGCCCGCTTGAAGGCCCCCGTTCTCGAGCTGCCAGCGATGCGCGCCTTCGGCGATGCTGGCGATCTCGCCCTGGCCCACGAAGCCGCGCGGGCGCTCGGCGCGCAGCTCGCAGCGCTGGGCATCACGATGGACTTCGCGCCCGTTCTCGACGTGAACACGCGCACCGACAACCCGGTCATTGGAGACCGCGCGTTCGGGGATGCCCCAGACGTGGTGTGCGCGTTCGGGGAACGGTGGATCGACGGACTCCGCGAAGGGGGCGTGCTCGCGTGCGGGAAGCACTATCCCGGGCATGGAGACGCAGCGAAGGACTCCCACTTCGACCTGCCGATCATCGAGCTCGACGAAGCGACGCTGCGCGACGTTCATCTGAAGCCTTTCCTTCGCTGCAGCGCGACGGCGCCGGCGTTCATGACGGCCCACGTGATCTATCCAGCATTCGATCCCGACCTCCCGGCGACACTCTCGCCGAGGACGCTGGCCCGCCTGCGAGCCGCCTACACGGGGTGCATCATCTCCGACGATCTGGAGATGAAGGCGATCGCCGACCGCTGGTCGGTCGAGCAGTCGGCGGTGCGCGCGATCGATGCGGGGTGTGACGCGCTGCTCGTGTGCAGGAGCGAAGAGCTTCAGGCGCGCGCCGTGGAGGCGCTGGTTCGGAAGGCCGAGGCGAGCGCGGCGTTCGCGGCGCGCGTACAGGATGCGCATGCGCGGTTCCTGGCGATGCGGATGCGCGTGCCGTCGCGGCCTGTGAAGACGCGCACGGACTTCGACGATGCGAGCGCGCTTGCTCGGGAAGTCGCGCCGAAGATCCTGCAGCGGCTCGCGAGGCAACGATGAGCACCGTCATCTTCGCGGGGCGCGTGGTCACGTGCGATCCCTCGCGCGCGAGCGCGGACGATGCGCTGGGGGTCTTCTGCGATGCCGCCCTCGTGATCGATCGCGGCGTCGTAGCCTGGCTCGGCCGCGCGAGCGAAGCGCCCGCGTGCGACGAGGCTATCGACGCGCGCGACGCCGTCGTCACGCCGGGACTCGTCGACGCGCACACGCACGCCGCATGGGTCGGCTCGCGTCACGCGGAGTACGCGGTACGCATGGCGGGCGGGGACTACCGCGCCATCGCTGCCGCAGGAGGGGGGATAGCCTCGACGCAGCGGGCCGTCGCCGCGTCCAGCGAGGAAGAGATCGCGGATGCGCTCGCGGCACGCCTCCGGCGCATGGCGCAGCTTGGGGTCACGTGCGTCGAGGTGAAGAGCGGCTACGGCCTGGAGCCCGAACAGGAGCGGAAGCAGCTGCGCGCGATCGCCCGCGTCGCCGCGCGCCGCGACGTGCCGCGCGTCATCCCCACGTTCCTCGCGCTCCACGCTCTGCCGGCGAGCGCGCCGAACCGCGCCGCATACGTGGAGCACGTCGCGCGCGTGCTCGTGCCGGAGGTGGCGACGGGCGGGCTCGCACGGTTCGTCGATGCGTACGTCGACGCGAACGCTTTCGCCGTGGACGAAGCTCGTACGGTAGGCCTCGCAGCGCGCGCCGCGGGGCTCGGCGTACGCCTGCACGTCGGGCAGTTCGCCGACGTGCGCGGTGCCGAGCTGTGCGCGGAGCTGGGTGCGCTGTCTGCGGACCACCTGGAGCACGTTTCTGCCGGAGGGATCGCAGCGCTGGCGTCGGCGCACGTCGCCGCGGGGCTGTTGCCGACGGCGTGCTTCTCGCTCGCTCAATCCCCGCCGCCCGTTGCGGCCCTCCGCGCGGCCGGCGTCGCCATGGTCGTAGCCAGCGACGCGAACCCGGGGACGGCGCCTACCGAGAGTCTGCCACTCGCGATGGCGATCGGGGTGCGGACGTACGGGCTCACGATCGTCGAAGCCATCCTGGGCGCAACGCGAGTCGCGGCGGCATCGCTGGGTGAACCGAACCGAGGCCGAATCGCCGTCGGCGCCCCGGCGGATATCAGCGTGTGGGATCTCCCCCACGAGATCGCCATCGTGCAGCCCTGGGGCGGATCGCGCATCCGACGCGTGCTTCGCGACGGTGTCGCGATCGCCCGAGACACCTGATCAGGCGTGTTTGCCGAGGCCCGCCGGCGGCGCGCCCTCGCCCGAAGCTCCCCGGCGGGACGCGATCCACGCCATCATCACGAGCGTCGCGACGTACGGGAGCATCTGGACGAGATCGCGTAGCTGGCCGGCGCGGTCTTGCACGGCGATCTGTAGCGCGTCGAGCGCCGCGAAGGCGACGCACGCGGTCATCGCACGGAGCGGACGCCACCCCGACACGATGACCGCAGCGAGCGCGATGAAGCCGCGCCCGCCGCTCATTCCCGCCTGGAACTGGTGCTGATCGAACGCGAGCGCCGCCCCGCCGAGCCCGCAGATACCCGCGCCTATCGCGACCGCGAGCAGGCGTACGCGACGCACATCGACGCCGGTCGCGCGTACGGCCTCCGGATCCTCGCCCGACGCGCGAACGCGCAAGCCGAAGGGGGTCTTTCGCAGAGCCCACGCGGTGGCAAGGGCGAGCGCGATGGTGAAGAGAGTGGCCGGGTCGATCAGCGTGCGAGCAAGGATGGCCCAGTCACCTCCCCCTTCGAACGACGCCGCCCGGAACCCCTCGACGGCTGGAGAATTGGAGCTCGAGTCGTAGAGCGCTCGGAGGACGAAGCGGGTGCCACCTGCGGCGACCAGGTTCAGCGCGATCCCGCTCACGATGGCGTCGACGCGACCGAAGACGAACGTCGCTGCGTGCGCCAGCCCCATCGCCGCGGCGACCGTGCAGGCCGACAGGACGCCGACCCACGCGCTCCCGGTCGCGTGCTGGGCGACCACCGCGGCCAGACCGCCGGCCAGCAGCATCCCTTCGAGCGCGATGTTCACGACGCCGCTCCGCTCGCTCCATACGCCGCCCAGCGCAGCGCAGGCATACGGGACCGCCATGCGGACGGCCTGGGCAACGAACGTGAGCCCCTCGCCTCCTCTCATCATGCTCCCCTCGCCTTCCGTCCCAGCGAACGAGGAACGGCTCGCGCAAGGCTCTCGCGCACGCGGGCGTCGGCGAGCGCCACGGCGACGATGATGACCCCCTCGAGGACCTGCATCGCTTCCATTGGAACGTGCGCGTTGATGGCGAGCCCCCCTTGCTCGAGCGTGCCGAAGAGCAGCGCGGACGCCACGAGGCCCAGCGCACTCCCACGCCCGAGCATGGCCACTGCGATCCCGCCGAAGCCCGCACCGGCCCCCAGACCCGACTCGAAGTGCCCCTTGTAGCCGAGCACCGTGGCCGTCGTGGAGAGGCCCGCGATCGCCCCCGAGAACAGCATCGCCTGCGCAAGCCTCCGCGCCACCGGCATGTGCTCGGCAGCGCACGCGACGCGGTTCATCCCGACGAGTGCAATCTCGCGTAGGACTCGCACGCGCGCAAAGCCCCACGGCAGCGCAAACGCACATGCGACAGCGAGTATGACCGCGAAGCTCGCTGCGCTGCCGCGTAGCCCGCTCGCGACGGAGTCGAGGCGAGGCACGTGGGCGCCTGGAGGCAGGTCCCCGGTCCGCACGGTCCCCTTCATCGCCAGCCCCGACGCCAGCGCGAACGCCACGAACGCCTCGCCGATGCGATTCATCATGATCGTCGAGATCACCTCGTGCACGCCGAGTCGTGCGCGCAGGAGCGCCGGGGGCGCCGCCCACGCAGCGCCGGCCAGCCCCCCCGTGGCGATCAGGAGCGGGATCGCCACGACACCCGGAATGCCCGTCGGCAGCGACGCCCCCACGGCCCCCACGGCCAGCCCCGCGACCGCCAGCTGCCCTTCGGCGCCGATGTTGAACAGCCCCGCACGCAGCGCGAGATCGATCGCCACGCCCGTGAAAAGCAGCGGCGTCGCCTTGTAGAGAACCTGCGCCGCGCCGTAGGGGGTCCCCCAGGTGCCGGCAAAGAGCATCGAAAGCAGCGCGCGCGGAGACTCGCCGTAGCTCCATACGAGCAGATCGAAGGCGATCCACGCCGCGGCGAGCCCCGCGAGCGACGCGAGGAGACCGGGCGGGATTCCGGGCCGCACTCCCTTGGCATCGGTCGCGGCCAGCGTCATGGGCGCGCCTCCTCTCGCGGGGAGAGATCGTGTCCGGCGAGCATCGCTTGGCCGATCACGTCGTCGGTGGCGTCCGGCGGAAGTTGGGCACTCACGCGACCACGCGCAAGGACGACGATGCGGTCGGACAGCGCACGCAGCTCGTGGAGGTCGGCACTCACGACGACGACGGCGGCTCCTCGCCCCGCCGCTGCGAGGATCTCGGCGTGGATCGCGCGCGACGCGGCGAGATCGACCCCACGCGTGGGGTGCGCCACCAGCAGCACCCGCGCGTGCCCCTCTTCGACCCGCGCGATCGCCCGCGCGACCACGAGCTTCTGCTGGTTCCCGCCGGAGAGCGTCCGCGCCACGATCGTCACGTCGTCGGGCCCCTGCGCACGCGCGGAGCGGGCGCGCGCTTCGCGATCCATCGCGTCGGCGTCGAGGAGGCCGTACCGCGCGAAGCGAGCCAGCTCGCCGAGGAGCACGTTGTCGCGGATCGGTGCGTCGAGGACCAGACCCTCCTGGTGGCGATCCTCGTGGACGATGGCGATCACATCGGCCGCCGGGGAGATGCTCCCGCTGTCGATGGCATCGAGCTGGGCGATCGCGCGAACGATCTCGCGCTGACCGTTCCCCTCGACGCCCGCGATGCCGACGATCTCGCCCGCGCGCACCTCCAGGCTGACTCCGCGCACGGCGCGCCCCATCCGGACGTCGCGCAGAACGAGCACGGGCTCTCCTCCCCCGATCGTGCGCGACCCGCGCTCGAGGGGAGCCACGCTCTCGTTGCCCATGATGGCTCGAGCGAGCGAACGCACTTCGTCGCCCGAGCGCGTCACGTCGCGCGTCTCGACGATCGCTCCGCGCCGCATCACCGTCGCGACGTCGGCAAAATCGCGAACTTCATCCAGCTTGTGCGTGACGACGACGACCGCCCGCCCTGCGTCGGCCAGTCTGCGCAGCGTCGCGTACAGCGAGCTCGCCTCCCCGGGGGTGAGCACCGCGGTCGGCTCGTCCAGGATCACGACACGCGCGTCGCGGTACAGCGCCCGCGCGATCTCGACCCGCTGGCGCTCACCAATGCCCAGCGTCGCGACCCGCGCGTCCCAGGCGATCGACGCGCCAATCTCCCGCGCTACGGCCTCGGCCTTCGCCCGAGCCGCCCCCAGGTCGAGGCCCCCCCACTTCCCGCGCGGCTCTCGCCCGAGCACGACGTTCTCGAGCGCAGTCAACACATCGACCAACGCGAAGTGCTGCTGCACCATGGCCACACCGCGCGAGAGCGCTTCGGCCGGCGTGTGAGGGGCGAGCTTTCTGCCGTCGACACGGGTCTCCCCTTCATCGGGCACGAGGAGCCCGGCCGCGATGCGCAGAAGCGTGCTCTTTCCCGCACCATTCTCGCCGACCACCGCGTGAATACGGCCGCGTTCGAACGCCAGGCTCGCCCGCTTTACCGCGTGAACCGCGCCGAAACGCTTGTCGACCTCGTGGACCTCGAGCGCCGGCACGCGCCGAACCTATCACGCCTCCTCACGCCTCCCTTGACGATGCGGCACCCGCTGCGCCACATGGTCACCATGCGCTCCCCTCTCTCGCGGTTCTTGCTGGCCCGGGTCCCCCTCGCCTCGGTCGCCATCACCCTTCTCGGCGCGTGTGCGTCCGATCCGCCCCCTGCCCCCCTACCGCAGCCGACGCTGGCCTCCACGATGACCGGCTCGCTCCCCCCGGACCCCGTCGCGGACGCGGGCGTCGACGCGGCCCCCCTCCCCACGGCGGCCGACGCCATCCGCAACGCGCTCGCCTCGCCCGACCGTGATCCGGCCGACCGGGCGCTCGATGCGCAGCGTCACTCGGCCGAGATGCTCTCCTTCTTCGGGATCGCCCCGGGCCAGCGGGTCGCGGAGCTCGCCGCCGGGGGGGGATACACGACCGAGCTGCTGGCGCGCGTCGTTGGCGACGGAGGCGAGGTCTGGGGGGAGAACCCGCGGTTCATTCTCGACAAGTTTGCCGCGAAGCCGTGGAACGAGCGGCTCGCGAAGCCCGTGATGCTGCACGTCCGGCGGGTGGACCAAGAGCTCGACGCCCCGCTGCCGTCGGAAGCACGCAATCTCGACGCCGTCCTGATGGTGCTCTTCTATCACGACACGGTTTGGCTCAAGGCCGATCGGGCCAAGATGAACAAGGCCGTTTTCGACGCGCTCAAGTCGGGCGGTGTCTACGGCATCGTCGACCACAGCGGGCGGCCGGGTACGGGCGCGACCGAGGCCCAAACGCTGCACCGTATCGAAGAGAAGCTCGTGATCGACGAGGTCACGAAAGCTGGATTCAAGCTGGCCGGCGAGGCCGACTTCCTCCGCAACCCCAGCGACACGCGCGATTGGAACGACTCGCCGATGGCCGCAGGCGCGAAGCGCGGCACGAGCGATCGGTTCGCGCTCAAGTTCGTGAAGCCATGAGCCCGATGGACCAGGCCACCCACAAGCGATTCCTCGATTACCGCGAGGCCTTCATCTACTTCGGGCGACGCGGAATGAAGCAGATGTCGGGCGAGGAGTTCACCGTGGCCGACGCCGAGCACCGCGCGCTCACCGCCAAAGGAGATGCGCGCGACGACGAAGACGAGGCCCGCCTGGCCGAGCTGGCGAGAATTCTGTTCCGCGACTGACGGGGCGCCGGGGGAGCGCCCCGGCTCTCAGCCGGCCTTGATGAGGCGCAGCTCTCGCTCCTCGAACTTCACCCGCGAGCTCGCCGGAACCGGTTCGCTCCGTGCGATGCCTGCGTGCAACGTGGCCCCTTCGAGAATCGCCTCGCAGAGTCCGGCGTAGTCCAGCCCGGCGGCTGCGGCGATCTTCGGCAGGAGCGACGTCGGCGTCATCCCCGGCAGCGTGTTCACTTCGAGGACGTACTCGTTCTCCCCCTCGGTCACGAGCAGGTCCACGCGGCATGCACCGCTGCACCCCAGCGCCCGAGCCGCGCGCTCGGCGAGGTTCAGAATGTTCCGCGTCCGCGTCGCCGGGAGGCGCGGCGGGAGGATGTACTCCGTCGCCCCCGCCGTGTACTTCGCGTCGTAGTCGTAGATGCCGCTCTTCGGGGCAATCTCCAGCGAACCGAGCACGCGCCCGTCGAGCAGTCCGACGGTCACTTCCATCCCGCGCACGAATCGCTCCACGAGCGCGCAGGCGTCGTGCTCCAGCGCGCGATCGATTCCCAGGGCGAGCTCGCCCAGGTCGGCGCACTTGGTGAGGCCGACGCTCGACCCCTCCCCGCGCGGCTTCACGATGCAAGGGAACCCGAAGCTCCCGTGCATTTCCTCGAGCCCATCGAGGTCGCGGCGCGTCGCCGCGTAGTACGGCGGGGTCGGCACGTTGTGGAGACGGAACATCTCCTTGGCCTTCAGCTTGTCCATCGCCAGCGCCGACGCGAGCACGTTCGACCCGGTGTACGGGACCCCGAGCAGCTCGAGGAGCCCCTGGATGCAGCCGTCTTCTCCCCCGCGTCCGTGGAGCGCAAGGAACGCGACGTCGATCTGCGCCTCGCGAACGAGCTCGTCGATCCCCGGCGTGGTCGGTCCGAACACGATGCGCACGACATCGTGGCCCTTCGACTCGAGCGCCGCCGCGACGCCGTCTCCTGTTCGAAGAGAGACCTCGCGCTCTGCGCTCATTCCCCCCATCAGAACTCCGACGCGTCGCTTGGTCATGGGCATCTCCTTCTTGTTGGCCCTCCCCAATCCACGTCTCGCGCCAAGCGGAATCCCTTGGAAAAACGAGGACGCGAGGGCGGGCAACGTGTCCCGCGAGACACGCCGCGCGGCTTCTCGCCGCTCCTCACGCCCTATCGCGTTCGGACGCTCGAGGTCAACTTCGCGAAGACGGTTTGTTCCGAGGCGCCACGCCCCACGTCAGTCGATTTCGAGGAGGATCGCGGTGATGTTGTCTTTGCCACCCCGCTCGTTCGCCAGCGCGATGAACTTCTTCACCGCCTCGTCCCCCTTGAGCGCGACGATCGGGGCGACCTCCTTCTCGCGGAGATAGCCGTGCAGACCGTCGCTGCAAAGGAGGAATCGGTCGCCGGCCTTCAGCGAAATCAGGCGCGTGTCGACCTGCACGTATTCGCGGTTGCCTACCGCGCGCGTGATGACGTTCCTATGAGGTGACTTCTTAGCTTCTGCCGGCGTGATGAGACCTTGCTTCAACTGCCAGGCGATCAGCGTGTGATCTTCGGTGATCTGCTCGCAAACATCCTCGCGAATCAGGTAGACACGGCTGTCGCCGACCGAGGCGGTGATGGCGTAGTCGCCGAGGACCATCAGCGCGCTGATCGTCGTCCCCATCCCGGTCTTCCCGCGGTCCATTTCGGCCATGCCGAAGACCATGTAGGTCGCCGCCTGCACCGAGCTCTCCATGAGCCGACAGGCCGCACGGGCGTCGGCCTCGGGGACCGGGTCCACGAGCTCGTGCAGCTCGCTGATGCCGCGCTTGACCATCCCGTAGACGGTCTCCACGGCTTCCTGGCTGGCGACCTCGCCCGCCGCGTGGCCCCCCATGCCGTCGGCGACGACGTAAAGGCCGAGGCGATCGTCGAGGAAGTAGGCGTCTTCGTTGGACGAACGTCGGCGCCCGACGTCCGTTAGGCCGATGCCGGTACGCCGGAGGGGGGGCGGCGCCGGCGGCGGATCGGTCGCGTCGGTGCCGATTTTGAAGCGGGTCGACTTGCGGGCCGCCATCGGAGAGCCCGACTACTATAGACGAGCGAGGGGCGCGTCACGCGGAAGTTTCAGCTCGCACGCGCGGCGGCCTCGACTACCCTCCGCGCCGTGGCAAGACGGCCGTTTTCCGCACGAATGACGCGACTGGCGTCGCGCGACCTCAACCCTCGCGCCCGCTGGCGGGGCGCGGAGCTCTCACTGGCGCTCCTGGTGGTCGCCGTCGTGGCCATGATGATCGTCCCGCTGCCGACGTGGCTGCTCGACGTGCTGATCGCCACGAACCTCTCGGCCTCCGTCGCCATCCTCCTCGTCGTCCTGTACGTGCCGGACGCCCTCTCGATCGCGACGTTCCCGACCCTCCTCCTCCTGACGACGCTCTACCGCCTGGCGCTGAACGTCTCCTCGTCGCGCCTCATCCTTCTCCAGGCGAACGCGGGGGAGATCATCCGCGCGTTCGGGACGTTCGTCGTCCGCGGGAACTACGTCGTGGGGGCCATCGTCTTTCTGATCCTCACGGTCATCCAGTTCGTCGTCATCGCCAAAGGGAGCGAGCGGGTGGCCGAGGTGGGGGCGCGGTTCGTCCTCGACGCGATGCCGGGCAAGCAGATGGCGATCGACGCCGAGCTCCGCGCCGGGTCGATCGACGGCGCCGAGGCGACGCTGCGGCGGCGGGTGCTGTCGCGTGAGAGCCAGTTCTACGGCGCGATGGACGGCGCCATGAAGTTCGTGAAGGGCGACGTGGTCGCGTCGCTCCTCATCACCGTGATCAACATCGCGGGGGGGCTCGCCGTGGGGGTCGGACAGCGCGGCCTCGACGTCGTCGTCGCCCTGAAGCGCTACGGCCTGCTCACGATCGGCGACGGGCTCGTTTCGCAGATTCCGGCGCTCGTCCTGTCCACGGCGGCGGGGGTGCTGGTGACGCGGACGGCGAGCGAGGAGCCGGGCACGACGCTGGGCGAAGAGCTGGCGCGGCAGCTCTTCGGGATCCCGAAGGCGCTCGGGGTGGCCGCGCTGTTCGTGGCTCTCTTGGCGGTCGTTCCGGGGCTGCCGGCGGCGCCGTTCCTTGCGCTTGCGGTGGGGCTGGCGTGGGCGGCGCGCGCGCGATCCCGCACGCTGGCGCGAGAGCAGGCCATCGCCGAGACGACACCCACGCGCGCGCAGGAGGCGGCGGGGCGCGCGCGACGCGGTCCGCAGTTCGTCCCCGTGGTCGAGCCGTGGGGGCTCGAGCTGGCCGCGAATCTCGCGCCGCTCCTCGACGACGTCCGCCTGGCGGACGGTTCGGTGCGCGAGGGGCTGCGGACGCAGGCCCAGGCTCTTCGCGAGGCTCTCTTCGACGAGCTCGGGGTACCGCTCCCGGCGGCGCGGGTGCAGATCGACGAATCGCTCGCCCCCGGCCAGGCCGTCATCGTTCTTTTCGAGGTTCCCGCGCGCTTGGTCACCGTGACGGCACCCGTCGCGCGAACGGCGCGGGAACCCGACGGAGCGGCGCTCATCGCCGACGCGGCGCTCGCGCTCCTTCGTGCCCGCGCCGCGGACTTTCTGGGGTTGGCCGAGACGCAGCACCTCCTCGACGAGCTCGAGCAGGTCGCGCCCGCCGTCGTCCGCAACGTCGTACCCAAGCCCGTGTCGTTGACGACCCTGTCGGAGGTTCTCCGGCGCCTCGTCGAAGAGCGGGTGTCCATCCGCGACCTGCGTGCCATCCTGGAAGCGCTCGCCCCCCTCGGCGCCACCGAGAAGGACACGCTGGTCTTGAGCGAGCACGTGCGCGCGTATCTTCGTCGCGCCATCACGTTCCACCTCACGCGCGGCGCCGGCCAGCTAGGCGTGACGCTGCTGGACCCGTCGATCGAAGATGCCATTCGCCACGCGGTCACCAGGACTGCGAGCGGCGCGTTCCTCGCTCTGGCCCCGGCAGCGGCGCGCGACATCGTCGCGTCGATCACGCGCGCTTTCGAATCCGCGACGCCGCACGACGGGCCGCCGCGGGTCATCCTCACGCAGCCGGACATCCGCCGGTTCGTTCACAAGCTGATCGACGTCGACTTCCCCGATGCCCAGGTCGTCAGCTTCGCCGAGCTGCTCCCCGAGGTGACGCTCCGCCCGTTGGCGAAGGCGAACCTCGTGGCGATCTAGCCGCGCCTCGCCTACATCCGCTGCCGGACGACCTTCCGCGGCGCGACGCCCAGCTTCATCACGAGCTGCTTGGCCTCGCGCTCGATGAGTGGGTGAATCTTCTTCTGCCCGACGAACATGCCGAGCAGGTGCGGGTTGATCTCGGCGATCTTCCTCACCGCGCGGCCGACCCCCTTGGCGTCGCTCGACCCGGCATACGCGAACGCACGCGCGCGCCACATCTGCGCCTTCAGCTCGCCGAACTCCGGGTCTTCGGGGTTGAAGAGCTCCAGCGTCTCGGTCGCCTTCTTCGCCGCGCCCGTGCGCGCCCATGCTTCGCCAGCCACCGTCGCCATCATGGCGCGCAGCTTCGCGTCCTCCTGCTTGCCGAGATCCAGCTCGTCGGCGAGCTTCCGGGCCTCGGGCAGGTCCCCCAGCATCAGGTGCACCTGCGCGCGCGTGGCCCGCACCTGGCTCGCGAACGCCGCCATCCCCTTGGTGAGGTCGATGCTTTCGAAGGTCGCCAGCGCCTTCCTGGGATCCTCTTGCAGCTCCAGTTGGCCGCGCGCGAAGAGCGCCTGCGCGTCCCCCTTGCCGAAGCCGCTCTCCAGCTGTTCCAGCGCCTTCTTCCGCCCCTCGTCAGTCTCGGCGCCGGCCATGATCGCGCCGATCTGCTCCCCCTTCTTCATCATCCGCAGGAGCCACCACGCCGCGCCGATCACGACGAGCGTGATCACGCCGGCGACCGCCTTCGGGATCCACGTGGGGATGAACAGGACCGCGATCCAGATCGCGGCGAGGATGAGGCCGATTCGAAGGGCGATCTTCTTCAGATCGACCTTCGGACGCTCCTTCGACGGCTTCGACAGCTCCCGCAGCTCGCGCTGCAAATCAGCGGGCGACTTCTTCTTCTTCGCCTTCGACGGCGGCGTTTGGGACGTGCGGGCGGTGGTCTCGGTCACGGGGGACAGCGTCTACCGCGCCCGCGCCCCTCGCGCAAATGGCGGCTCCAATCGCCGGGCTGGGTGCAAGGGAGCCTCCCCTACCCCATCGACTTGATCCTCTGGGCCGCCTCTCTGGCCGTCGCGCTCTGCGGGTCGAGCGCCAGCGCCCGGTCGATCTCCCCCCGCGCGCGGCGTCCGAGCCCTGCGTCCGCGTACGCGAGCGCCAGGTTCACGCGGTACGCGGCCTTGTTCGGGTCGAGCTTCACGGCCTCCTCGCCGTACCTCGTCGCCCTGTGCAGATCGGTCCCAGCGCGGCGGAAGCACAGCGCCGCCCGGTTCGCGACGTCGGCGTTCGGCCCGGCGTCGAACGCACGGGCCCAGGCGGCCGCAGCCGCTGCGAACTCCTGCCTCTGCTCGGCTTCCTTCGCCTTGGCCATGTCGGCCGTGCGCTGCTGCTCCTTCTCGTGATTCTCGGCCTGAACCAGCGTCGCCTTCTGCGTGGGGTCCGAGGCCTGCTCGAGCGCAGCGCGGTACAGGCGCGCGGCCTCGGCGTGGTCTCCGCGCGCCGCGGCCGTCTCGGCGGCGTGCACGTTCGACGGACCGGGGGACGAGTTCGCACGCGCGACCGACTGCTCGTAGCGCCGCCGCAGCGCGTCGACCGCGGCCTTGGGGTCGACCGCTGGATTCGAGGCCGACGAGATGGGCGACGGGGGCCTCGGCGTGCCGGTGCCGTGAAACGGTTGCACGGGCGTCGCCTGGCGCATCCGCCCGGCGCCGGCGAGGCGTGCGGCGAACGCTTGCGCCCGCGCACGGTCGGCCTCCGATGGGGACGGGACTCTCGCGTGGATGGTCCCCGCAGGCGCGGGCGACGATTCGACCCGACGTGCGGGCGCGGGCGACGACTCGGCGCGACGCACGGGCTCCGGCGGTCGGTTCGTCGCTGGAAGCGGTGTGGGAGTCGGGGGCGACGAAGGCGGAGCTACCGCCGCGGGTAGTGTCCTGTCGTACTTCGCGCGCTGCTCGTCGTTGAGAAGCGAGTCGTGCGCCATCGCCATGCGCGCGAACACGCGCTGCATCTTTGCCGAGTAGTTCGCGCCGATGTTCTTGCCGAAGTAGCGGTCCGGATGGAACGCCGGCGCGGCGGTGAGGAACGCCGACCGGATCTGCGCGCGCGTCGCGGAGCGTGGGACGCCCAGGAGCGCGTAGTGGTCGATCGTCGCGAGTCGCTGGTCGAGCGAATCGAGTCGCCTTCGAAGCTCTTCCGGTAGCTCGCTCGCCCCATCGCTAGGCGGCGGATGTTTCGGTTCGGTCATGCGGGTAAGCGAGTGAGCGGAGACGGGATCTGCGCGCCGGGCTTGATCGTGCGCGCTCCAGCCAGCGCGTGCAAAGTGAATCGGCGCTCGGGTTTGTGCGATACTGATGCTCCGTGACCGATCGACGTTCTTCCAAAGCGCCGCCGGCCGCGCAAGCGCCACGCAGGCCGGGAAGCGGACCGCCCGACCTCCCCCCCTCGGCCTTCTCGAGCAAGGCGATCAAGGCCGCGAAGCCACCGTCGATCCCGGTGAGAGCGCCAGCGCGAGAGATCCTGGAGATCGACGACGCCGACGTGATCGAGGAGATCGAGGAGCTCGAGGTGCGCGACGCGCCGACGGGGAGCCCTTCGGTCGTGCCGGTCGCCACCAATCCGACGCTCCCTCCCGCCCCCGTCTCGGTTCACAAGGACGTGACGGCCCGGGTGGTCCTGGTCGTGGAGGACGACGCGACGATCCGCGCGATGATCGTCCGCGGCCTCGGCCTCCACTACACGGTCTACGAGGCCGACGACGGCGTGACGGCGATGCACGTGCTCGACCGCATCCCGAACCCCGCGTGCATCGTGTCCGACTGGATGATGCCGCGCATGGACGGCCCCGCGTTCATGAAGGCGGTGCGAGCCAATCCGAAGCTGCAGCGCACCCCCATCGTTCTGCTCACGGGGAAGACCGGCGCCATGCAGGTCATCGAGGGGATCAACGCGGGGGCGCGCGCCTATCTCCCGAAGCCCTTCAAGATGAAAGAGCTGCTCGACAAGGTGGCAGCCATCGTCGCCAAGAAGTAGCGGCGTCGGGACGGCGCTACTTCGGCGGAGGAAGCGACGACGGTCTCGGATCGCCCGCGAAGTCCGGGTCGCCGCGCTCGATGACGTCGCGCAGGTGCAGGAAGAGGCTCTGCGCGATCGACATGCACGGGACCGCCAGGAGCGCGCCGACGATGTGGAAGAAGTGCTCTCCCACGAGCAGCGAGAAGATCACGAGCACGGGGTGAATCTTGGCCGCGTCGCCCATGATCTTCGGGTTGAGGAAGTTCGCCTCCAGCTGGTGGATGCCGACGATCCAGAAGAGGACGAACACCGCGGTGCCCAGCGACTGCGTGAGTCCGAGGGCGACGGCGGGGACGGCGCTGGCGATCGAGCCGAAGATCGGGATGAGCGAGAAGATCATCGCGACGAGCGCGAGCACCGGCCAGTACTTGAGGCCGATGAACGCGAAGCCGATGGCGCTGAGGACGCCGTTGATCGCGCTGATCGTGAGCTGGCCGCGGACGACGCCGGAGAGGCCGCGGTCCATGCGCGCGAGGAAGCGCTCGACGTCGGGGCGAGCCGGGGGGCGGGCGAGCAAGACGAAGAACCGGAGGATCTTCTCGCGCGTGAGCATCAGGTAGGCCGCGAGCATCAGCGTGATGCCGAAGACGAAGACGCCGCGGCTGACGGCGCTCGCGATGTTCTGGCCGATGCGGGCGATCTCGAGCGCGTTGGTCTGGGCGTACGCGAAGCTCTTGCCTGCGAGCTCGCTCAGCAGGCGATTGGGGTCGAAGGGCTCTTCGCGCGGGACGTCGTGGGGACCGATGGCGTAGCCGCCGCGCCGCGTGGGGGTGACTTCGACGCCGCTGCCGATCTCGATGGCGAACGAACCGTCCGGGCGGGGGCGCGCGATGATCGAGGGCTCGCTCGGCGGCGGCGGGGTCTGGGCAGCCTGCGGCGCCGGTGCAGGGACGACGCCCATGGCGCGCAGACGCTCGAGGCCCTGCGGGAGCCACTCGTCGCGCGCCGTCGCGATGAGCGCGGGGAGCTCCCGGCGGAGGCCCCGCAGCTCCTGGCCGAGGCGAGGCGCGACGGCGCTTCCGGAGAGGTAGATGGCCCCGAGGACGACGACGTAGACGCAGAGGATGGCCACGCCGCGCCGGAGCTTCCATCGCTCGACGACCGCGACGAGCGGGGTGAGGACGTACGCGACGATGAGCGCGAGGACGAACGGGAGGAGGACTTCGCGCGCGACGAGGATGACGGAGACGACGATCGCCGCGCTGACGGAGAGGAACCAGGCCCGCCGTCGGCGCCGCAGCGAGGTGCCTTCGCTGGGCGGGTCGAGCTCGTTCAAGGCGCCGGAGCCTTCTCCCCCGGCACGTCTTCGAAGCAAGGGCGGAGCTTGGCCCAGGTGGCGTCGAGGTGCTCGGGCATGACGCGCGTGTCGGAGAGGACGGGCATGAAGTTCGTGTCGCCCGCCCAGCGCGGGACGACGTGCGCGTGGAGGTGCTCGGCGATGCCGGCGCCGGCGACCTTCCCGAGGTTGAAGCCCACGTTGAAGCCCTCAGGGCGCACCGCGCGCTTCACGGCGCCGATGGAGGCGCGGACGAGCGCCATCAGCGCCGTGTACTCCTCTTCGCCCAGGTCCTCGAGCGAGGCGGTGTGGCGCCGCGGCATGACGAGGAGATGCGCGGCGGCGAAGGGGTAGCGATTCAGGCAGACGTAGGCGTGCGGCTGCGTGACCAGGACGAGGTCTTCGCGGTTCGGTCCTCGCCCGGCGTACGTGCAGAAGACACACTCCGCGGGCTTCTGCCCGAGGATGTACTCCATGCGCCACGGCGCCCAGAGCGGCGGGTTGTCGCATTCGCTCGACATCGCGGCAGAAGATACATCACAAAACGAAAACAGCGGCGCTCTCGGGAGAGCGCCGCTGCATTCAGTCACCAGAGGAAGAGAGTCTTACTTCTCTTCTTCTTCTTCGTCGTCCGCTTCGGAGGCCTTGGCTTCGGCCGCCGCGGCGGCTTCCTTGGCTTCCTTGTCGAGACCGAGCTTGCCACCGAGCTTCTGCTTGATGAGCTCGCCGATCGAGCCGACCGCCTTGCTCTCGTCGCCGCCAGCCGCCTTCTTCGGAGCGCGCGACTCGCGCTTCTCCGCCTTGGCCGCCGACGTCTGACCGCCCGCGTTCGCAGCAGCCTCGCCTACGCGCATGCTGAGCGTGAGGCGGCGGTCCTGCGAGTCGATGTTGGCGATTTCGGCTTTGACCTCGTCGCCGATCTTGAGCGGAATCGGGGTGCCGTCCTCGGCCTTCGCCTCGACGATCTCGTTGGAGGGGATGAGCCCTTCGAGGCCGTCGCGGATGCGGACGAACACGCCGTAGTCGACCGTCGAGATGACCTTCGCGTCGACCTTCTTGCCCGGAGGGAGCTCCGAGAAGATCGTCGGCCACGGGTCGTCCCACAGCTGCTTGACGCCGAGAGAGACCTTCTTCTCGTCGTGGTTGATGCTGAGGATGATGGCTTCGACGTCATCGCCCTTGTGGTAGAGGTCGCTCGGGTTGTTGACCTTCGCGGCCCAGGAGAGGTCGCTCTTGTGGACCATGCCGTCCACGCCCTCTTCGATGCCGATGAAGACGCCGTAGTCGGTGAGACTGCGGACCTTGCCGCCGATCTTGTCGCCTGGCTTGTACTTCTCGGTGAAGAGCGTCCACGGATCGGGCTCGAGCTGCTTGAGTCCGAGCGAGATGCGCTTGCTCTTGGCGTCGACTTCGAGGACCTGGCAATCCAGCTCCTGGCCGATTTCGAGGAGCTTCGAGGGGTGCTTGACCTTCTTCGTCCACGACATCTCGCTGACGTGGATGAGGCCTTCGACGCCCGGCTCGAGCTCGACGAACGCGCCGTAGTCGGTGATCGACATGACCTTGCCGTGGACCTTCTTGCCCGGCGGGAAGGCTTCTTCGGCGTGGCTCCAGGGGTCTTCCTGGGTCTGCTTGAGACCGAGGCTGACGCGCTCCGTTTCCGCGTTGTACTTGAGGACGCGGACGGTGACCTCGTCGCCGACCTGGAAGAGCTCGGACGGGTGGTTGACCCGGCCCCAGCTCATGTCGGTGATGTGGAGGAGGCCGTCGATGCCGCCGAGGTCGACGAAGGCGCCGTACTCGGTGATGTTCTTGATGACGCCCTTGACGACCTTGCCCTCTTCGAGGGTCTGCAGGGTCTGGGTCTTGATCTGGTCGCGCTCCTTTTCGAGGAGGACGCGGCGAGAGAGCACGATGTTTCCGCGCTTCTTGTTGAACTTGATGACCTTGAATTGGTAGGTCTGGCCGATCAACTTATCGAGGTTGCGGATGGGTCGGAGGTCGACCTGGCTGCCGGGGAGGAAGGCCTTCACGCCGCCGCGGATCGTGACCGAGAGGCCACCCTTCACGCGCTGGCTGATGGTGCCTTCGATGAGCTCGTCGCGCTCGCAGGCGCTGGAGATCTCATCCCAAACCTTCATCTTGTCGGCCTTCTCCTTGGAGAGGGTGACAAGGCCGTCGTCGTTCTCGCGGCTCTCGATGTAGACGTCGATCTCGTCGCCTACTTTGACGGTCGTCTGACCTTGGGCGTCGGCGAACTCGTTGAGCGCGATGATGCCTTCGCTCTTGCCGCCGATGTCGATGACGACGTTGTCGCGCTGGACGGCGACGACGGTACCTTTGACGATTTCGCCCTCTTTGCCGAATTCACCCGCTTGGATGCTGGCTTCGAAGAGGGAGGCGAAGTTGTCTTCGCCAGAGTGCTCGGGCTTCTTGCCTGCCGAGCTCAGGGCAGTGGTTTCAGGGGTCATGGGCCTCGAAAATGGATTCGCAGTCGGATGCTGCCGCACGCACCAGCGCGCGCGGTTCACGAAAAACGCGAAAAGGGTCGGCGCAGAAGTGGGCTCGACCCGAATCGCGGGACGTGCGGTTTACTGCAGGATGCGCGCCTGTGCAACCGGCGGGAGGGCCGGGGGGGGTCATTTTCCCCCACATCGTCGCCGCTGCGCGCCGGAGCTCGTCTGGTCGGTGAGTTCTTCCAGAGGGTGAGACGGAAGAGAGAAGAGAGAAGAGAGAAGAGAGAGAGGAAGTCTTTGCGCGAGATGAAGATGTGCTCGTACGGAAAGAGGAAGAAGAGGCGGACAGCGAGACCGAGGCCGGACGAGAAGACGGCGAGCTGGACGAGTCCACCGCTGAAGCTCACCGGGCCGATGTTCGCTCGAAACATCGTTTTCCGAAGAAGCGGGTTTTCGTCCGGCCATGGCGAGTGGCGGCGTGCGCCGAGGAGGCCGTAGCTGACCGGACGCCATCCGACGTCGACGACCACGAAGATGAAGGCGAAGAAGAGCGGGATGGCGAAAGGGAGACCCGTTAGCCGGAACCGCTCCGGGGTGACCCGAACACTCCGATCCGTTCTTCAGAGAGTGGGAGTGTCCTTGGTGAATGGATCGGTTTGAGCGCGGTCGAGCGAGACGAGGCGAAGCGAAGCGAAGAAGCGAAGACAAGGGAAGACGAGCCGCTGTGCGTCTCGACGCGCCGGTGAAGGCGCGCGCCGAGACGCACGGCGCTCGAGGCCAGAAGCGGCCTAGTTCGCGGCGGTCGCTGCCCCGTTCGCGGGCGGAGCCGCGCTCGGAGATGCCGTCGCGACTCCGTTCGTGGGCGCAGGCGCCGCCCCGTTCGGAGACGCGGCCGCCACCCCATTCGGGGTCGCGGTCACCACCGTGATCGGAGGGGCGCTCTGGCTCCCCCCCGGGCTCGCTGCCGACACTGTCCCCGGCGGTGCCGCGCTCGCGGCGGCGGGCGCCGAAGCTCCCGCCGTCGCGATCACCTTCATCGCCTTTGCGAGGCGCTTCGCCGAAGCTGCCGCGGACCGCTTGGCCGCCTTCTGCTCCTTGGTCACCTTCGGTTTCGGGTTCGTGCGCTTGGGCGCGATTTCCGCCTTCAGCGCCGCGACCTTCTCGCGCATCGTTTCGTTGCCTTCGATGCGACCGAGACTCCGAACGACCCCGTAGAGCGCCAGCGTCTTGGTGGCCGCAGGCGCCCGCTGGTTGAGCACGCTCTTCTGCAAGTGCGTCGCGAGCTCGGAGGCGCGCGATGCGACCTGCCCCACGATCTTCACGTAGCTCGCCGCTGACGGGAGATCCGCGAAGTCAGGGAAGCGCTCGGGTGCCGCGGACACGATGTCCGAGGCGAGACCGATCGCCGTATCAGACACGCGCTTGGTGGCCGCGAGCTGGTACTTGTCGTTCGGGGGGATGACGATGTCGAGCTGAAGCATCGCCTCCGTCGCTTCGAGCTGCGCGAGCGCCTTCTTGGAGAGGGCGTCGATCGACGGTGACGGAGGCGAGTTCGTGGAGACGGGATCGGGGGCGACGTTCGACGGCGCCGTACTCGAAGGCACGGGCGCCGGCGACGGGGTCGTCTCCGGGGTGGCAGGGTTGTGGTTCGACTTCGACTTGGACGCGGACTTCTTCGACGTGGACGAATGAATGAGACCGGACATTGGAGATTCCAAACGAGCCGGGGGTGAACGGGCCCCGGACAACCCGGCGTCTCGCTTTCCTGCTCGAGGGCTATCTCGTGACTTGTCGCGCTGCGCGGCCGGCGAAGGGGGTCGCCATACGGCCGAAAGATTCGTAGTGACGGCTGGTTACAGAGAATCGACCAAAAATCGACCGAGCAAAAATGGGGGGTCGAAAAGGGGCGATGGGGAGTGAAAAGGGGCGATTCAGGGAAGCGGTCTGCGGCGCGAACGGGCGGACGTCACCGGTGACGTGGGCTCGGTCTCGCGCGAGGGCGAGCACGTCACGCGAGAATGCGCCCCGCGTCGCGCGTCAGGCCAGGCACGTCACACGCGAGGCGGCGGACGTCATGCGTGAGGCGGCGTGCGTGACGCGAGAACGCGCCCCACGTCGCGCGTGACGCCGAGCACGTCACGCGAGAACGCGCCCCACGTCACGCGTGAGGCTAGGCACGTCACGCGCGAGGCGTGGTGTGTCGCGTACTAGGCGGGCGACGTCACGGGAGAAGGCGTCTACGTGACGCGAGCACCGAGGCGAGGCGCGGAACGGCGGCTAGGTGGTCGCCGGGAAGAAGAGGGTGAAGATCTCGCCCGTGCCCCGCCGTCCTCGGTGCCGACTCGCTTCGGATCCCGCCCTCCCGAGCACCGAGGCCGGGCGCCGGGCGATCCGTCAATGGCTCTCCCTCTCCTCCCTCTCCTCCCTCGGGAGGACGACCAGGCAGCTCGCCCGCTTCAGCCGCCATAGCGTCACACCGGCTCAGGTCGCCGACTCTCCCTCCTCAGCCCGTCGGCTGACTCGGCACCTCGAGATCGTGGTGCTCGTGCTCGTGATGCTCGCGCGCCGCGCGCAAACGCGTTCCCGATACGAACGTCACTTCCTTCCTCGCGATGAGGCCGTGCAGGATCGACAGCAGCCCCTCGATCGGGCACGCCTTGGAGACGAAGAGATCGCAGCCGGACTCGTACGCGAGCCTCTCTATCTTCGGCTCAGCCGCGCCGCTGATGGCAAGGATGCACACGCCGTCCAGGCTCGGGTCGTCGCGAATCGCGCGCGCCGCGGCCCAGCCGTCACTCCCTCGCAAGAAGAGATCCATGATCATCGCCTCGGGGTGAAGCGCTCTCGCTTTCGCGGTCGCCTCTTCACCGCTCGATGCGAAGGCCACGCGGTACCCCGCCCGCCTCACGCAAAGCCCGTACGTGCACTGCACGTCGGGACGGTCCTCGACGATGAGCACCAGTGGCGGTTGTGCCGCTCCCGGCGCGCGCTCACGAATCCCGCTCACGTCCTCTCCGTTCATGGTCGCCCTCCCCCGCAAGAAGACCCACCCAGGAAGACCTCTGGAAATTGACACGCACATGCGACGCGCGCCCGAGAGGACGTGGCGCGTGACGCATATGAGGCGCGAGAATCCGTGCGTGGAAGAGCTTGGAGGTCGCCTCCAGCGGCACGCGCGACGGGGAGCGCGTCCGGCGCTAGAACCGCACCGTCAGCTGAAGCCCGTTCGGCACGGCACCTGCGGCGCTCGACTCGCGCGCGCCCGGCATCGCGCCGAGGGTGAGTGGCTGCACCGAGACCGAGGCGCTGTCGTGCTGGGCGAGCATGGCGAACGACGCGATGAGCCCCACCGCGATGACGCCGATGCCGAGGCCGACCCCAACGGGATTCACGACACTCGCCTCCGTGCACGGGACGGCCGGCGACCCTGGCGAAGACACGGTGCCCACGATGACCGTGCCGCTGTTGGTCGTTCCATAGACGGGCTGCGTCGACGCGGGGACCGCAGGCGAGCCGCCGATGCACGAGCTCTGTTTCATCAGGAACAGCGGCACGGAGGCCAGCGGAACGATGATCGCGGTGAGGACGCCGGCGGCGCGCCACCAGCTCCGATCGGTCAGGTGGACGTGGAGGTTGACCGGACCGTTCACTTCCAGCGTCTCGTCGACATCGACGAGTGAGCCCCCGGGCCTGCTCAGCGCCAGGTGGTACGTCCCGGCCATGAGCTCGGTCTCGCACGGCGTACGGGTGCAGACGGTCGCGTAGACCGGCGCGCGCACCATCTGGGAGCCATAGCGGCCGACCCTGACCGGCTGCATCGTGACCTGGTCGGTCATCGTGAAGACTTCGAGGGCCTCCTCGTCCGATTCGATCGCGACGGGCGATGCGTCGCCGTCGGCGCGCGCAGGCCGAGCGGCCACGAAGCAACAGAGCGCAGACGCGGTCGCGAGCGCGAAACGCACGAGGGGCGGGAGCATGGGCGACCTCCTACGTGGCGGCATCGAGCCACCGAGGACACGCATTGCGCAGGGCGTGCCGACCGCGAATTCAAGCGGTCACGCCGTCGCCCTCACCGTCTCGTCTCTCGCATGGGACACGCTGGCGCACTCGGGTGCGCCGACGGCGTCAACACGTCGCGCTCTCGGTCGAGCTCGCGCGCGTGAAGGCTACGGCCACGTCCCTTCGAACGTGATCTCCCCCTCCGCCGGATCGCACTCCAGGACCTTCACGAGGGCGCCTGGCCCCCCTCCGAACTCGATCGCCCGCCCGATGATCCCGGTGAAGGCGATGCGGGCGTACTCGTAGCGGACGAGTGGGAGCCCTCGCACCTCGACGACGCACTCCTTTGCCGATACCCGCCCGATGGCGATGCTCCCCCCCTGAAAGAGACGCGCCCACAGGCCGCGGAAGTGGCCGAGGAGCGTCCACGGGGTCACCCCCGCGAATCGCACCCCCTCCGCGATCGCCTTCAGGAACGTGGAGTTGATGCGCGCGCCGACCATCCCTCCCATGGCCTTCATCTCCTTCGCATCGAGACCGAGCGCGTCGCACGCTTCGTAGTGCGCCATCGCGATACCGATGGGGAGCCACGAGGGGGCCGAGGTGGCGAGGATCGCATCGCGATGCGCGGGGTCGATCCGCGTCCGATACGCCTCGAAGTGGCCGCGCGAACGGAGCGTTTGAACCGACGACAGGAGGAGGGCGCTCCGGATCTCGGTCACGGGGCGAACGACGAGGGGGGGCGAGAGGACCGTTTCGAACGAGCGCGTCGGCACGCCGGGAGTGTACCCGGCGCGCCGACGTGAGAAAGGCGCGAGAACCGATCGAGACGCGCGAATGTTCGGGCGCGTTGCAGGTGCACACGTGCGCCCAACGGGCGACAAGCGCGCGCCAGAGCTCACGGCACGCTGTTCCGGTCCGCCGGATCGCTCCCCGCGGCGATCTCGTCGCCGTTCGCGTACCCGTCCCCGTCGCGATCGACGCCGACGCGCCACCCCGTGCCGACAGGCACCGCCGTGAAGGTCAGGGCATCGAGCACGCCACCGGCGACGAGCTCCACGAGCTGAGCGCTCGTGAGCGCGGGGGTGAACGAGTTGTCCGGGACGAAGACCCCCTTGGCGAAGGTGAAGCCGGCGTCGCGTCCGAAGAGGCTTCCGTGGACGACGAGGTCGCAGGAGCCCGCGGTGGTCTGCGCCTCGAGGAGCGCGAGTCGCGCGGCGTTGGCGGCGATGTCGTCGCGGGTGAGCGTGAGCTGCTGGCCGACGATCGGGAAGAGGTTCGTATCGAAGGCCAGGACGAACGACGAGAGCTCCTGGCGGAGCGCGAGGCCGGCCGTGGAGACCCCCTTGGTGTAGTTGAGCGGGTCGCTCGGGTCGGCGAAGAGCGGGATGCCGTACGGGTTCGGCGGGATGTTCGGGACCCCGGCGAACGTGACCGGCACCGTCGTCTGCACGAAGACGAACGCCGTGAGGAACATGTCGACCGTGCCCGTGGCGCCGTCATGCTGGAAACCGAAGCCGCGCACGGCGTTCACCGGCGGGTTGAGCGGCGGGAGGATCGAGCCGGCGGCGTGCACGAGGTCGGGCGAGGTGCCGTACATCCCGAGCTTTTGGTAGGCGTTCCGGAGGTGGGGAACCTTGAAGATCTGCGACTCGTTCTCGAACGAGAGCCGCCCGTCGGTCCCGAAGAAGCCCGGGTGCGCCGTCGCCCCCTGGTTGCCGTTGCGGTCGAGGACGTGGCAACCGTTGCAGTCGTGGAAGCGGTCGACCGGCAGCTCGGTGCCGCCGATGTTGTTCGCGTAGAACGTCGCGCCCGCGGCCTGCTCCGGCGTGAGCGAGTCGTCGAGGTTGCGAATCGGGTTCGGCGGGTAGGTGATCTGCAGGGCGAAGGTCGTGAAGTCGGACATGTCCGGCGCGCTGAGCTGGGCCGCGTTGCCGACGAGGCCGGGGAACGCGACGTCGAACGAGTTGAAGGCGTTCACCTCGTCGAAGATCCCGGAGCTCGGCTGCGCCGAGACGATCGGATTGCCCGCGCCGTCGAGGAACGGAACCCCCGTTTGCTGGATGGCGCCGTTTCGATCGCCGCGCCAGTGCATGGGGCCGGCGTTGTCGAGCCCGCGCAGGCTCTGGGTGGTCATCGGCCCCTTGACGGGCATGTTGTAGCCGAACACTCCGGCGGCATTCGCCGGCCCGATGAGCGTGGCGATGGCCGCCTCGGGGATCGTGAACACGTCGGACTCTTGGGCGTACGTGGTCGTGATGGAGAGCGGAATGTTGCCGGGGTTGCCGAGATCCCACGCGAGGCCGTCGAAGTCGCCGCCGATGTGGCAGCTGGCGCACGCCTGGTCGCCGAGCGCCGAGGTCTCGGTGGCGTCGTAGAGGAACTGGCGCCCCTGGACGACGCTCGCCGGCTCGGGGTTGAACATCGGCACGTGCGCGGTCTCCCGCCGCGAGTCCAGGTCGACGATCGAGATCGAGTCGTCGAACCGGGTCAGCACGAGCGCGACGCGGTTCCCCTCGCTGAGGACGACGCCGGTGGGGCCTCCGCCGGAGAGCAGCACCTGATTCGCGCTCGTCGGCGCGGCGCTCCCCGCCTCGAGTGCCGCCGTGTCGTAGATGGCCAGCTTGCTGGACCCCTGCGCGACGACATACAGATGCTTGCCGTCGTTCGACACGGTGAGGTCCTGCGGGAAAGCTCGACTCAGCGTCGGGTCGCCCGTACCCGCCGTGTGATTGAGGTGTGAGTTGAGGTTGTCGGCTGTGAGTGTGCCCGTGGCCGGGTCGATGACCGTGATGCGACTATCGACGATGTTCCCCACCACCGACGTGAAGCCCGGTGTGTGCCCTTCGAAGCGGACGTCGTTGTGCGCGTCCGTGTTCGAGACGTAGACCTTCCCGTTCCTCGGGTTGACCGCCATGTTGAAGAGCGTCGTGCCGACGTGCGCGTACGCCCCCGAGGGGACGGCCGCCGGCGGGTCCTGCGTGGCGTCGATGGCGAAGACGTCCTGATCGGGGAGCGTGATGGTCACGAACGGATCGAACACCGTCCCGTAGGCGTCGATCCAGTGGTAGCTCCCGTCGGGGCCCCCCTGTTTCCACTTCACGATGAGACCTGTCGACGGCTGCGGAATGACCTGGCCGCCGAGCGTGATGGTCGCCGGTCCCGGCATTCCGTTCGGGTACATCTGCCCGACCGCGTACTCCGAAACGGTGGTCGTCTGGTCGCCGGAGAAGAAGGCGGCTGCGTAGACCCTCTTGCCGTCGGGTGACGCGGCCAGCGCGCGCGGCGTGTCGGCGAAGAGCGTCAGCTTCGTGAGGCGCGTGCCGCCCGGAGCGGAGCCGAGGTTGTTCGCGTCGAAAACCCAGACGTCGGCGCGGCCGACACCGGGCGTGAAGAGATCCGGGTCGTCGGGCGAATTCTGCCCACGGTGCGCGGTCGTGATGAACGCGCGGTCGTGATCCGCGCCGGCGAAGACGATGTCACGCGGCTCGTCCCCCACGAGGAGCGTGCGCGTGATGCGCGGGCTCGAAGGGTCTGCCACGTCGACGATGCTCACGGAGTCGGAGAGGTGATTGACCACCCACACCTCGCGCTGCGACCGAACGGCGATGGCCGTCGGCTCGAGCCCGACCTGCACGGATCCGACGCGATCGAGCCCGTTTCTGCGGACGTGGAAGATCTCCAGCCGGTTGTCGGGCGTGTTCGCCGCGTACAGGAACTGTCCGTCGGCCGAGAGGGCGAGCGGCCGCACCTGCAACGTCTCGAAGAGCGTGAACGCGTCGTTCGTCTGCGGAACCTTGTTCAGCGGCTCGTGCGCACTCGTGAGCGCCTGCGCGAAATCCGAAGTGACGGACTTCGGTGACGTACTGGGAGAACTGCTACTGCATGCGGCCACGGTGGCCGCGGCGAGCGTGCACGATGCCATGACGAATGAACGCATCGACTCCTCCTCGTTGGATGATGAGAACGTGAGAGCAAGACTGGAAATGTGAGCAAACTGACGCGCGCGAGCCATCCGCTCGCACACCGGCGTCTAGTTCGCGAGGCGCATCGCGCCCGCACGACCCAAGTGACGCCGTGTCATCCACTCGGGTGACACGACGTAGTCAATTCGTTGCTGCGGGTACTACCGTGGAAGACAGCTTCGCATCAGCATTCGGCTCGTACTTCGACTGCGGCGCAGGATAGGAGTGGCACTCGCGAGGCGATTGGGACCTGTGAGAACCGAGCTGGGCTGGGAATATGAGCGACCCATCCGAATCTGCAAGGACAGAAGTGAAGTTTCTTTACATGTTTACTAGGCACACAGGGGAGCGAGGCGGAGGCCAGGTAGGCAGCTCACCGCGCACCGGCGACGACCTCGCCCAGCGCGCCCGCGAGATCCCGATGGCGCCTCGCGCACCCGCGCCGCTACGCCGACGCGCGATCGCACACCGTGGGCGCCCGCACGTCGGCCCGCAGCGCACGCACGACGCCGTCCCACAACGCGCGACGCGCGCTGAGCGCCTCGGTCGCGGCGTGGGTCGCAGCGGCCCATCGCGCGGGGTCGTCTCCGCATAGCTCGACGAGAAGCGTGCGCGCCGCCGGGCCGTGCTTCCCCTCGTCCACCTCGACGTGACGCTCCAGATACCGCCGGAGAGCCACGGCATCGCGCGTCCTCGAGACCTCGGGGAGGATGCGGCGAAACATCGCCGGGACGAGGTCCTCGCGCCCGAAGAGGAACGACGCCGCAACCGCCGGGGCGGTCCCGTCGATCGCCAGAGCGACCGTCCCCTCGACGAATTGCTTCACGTACGCAGGCGCAGGGACCGCGGCGAGCGCGCGCGCGAACGGAACGCCGGCCGCAATCGCTCCCACGAACGACGTCACCGGTGCCGTGTCGGCGTCGAGCTCCCGCATCGCTTCGAGATACAGCTCGAAGTGACTCATCGTGACGCCGGGCTCGACCTCGTCGCTCTCTTCGCCCAGGACGATCTCGTTCACGAGGCGCGCGGCCGTCCTGGAGCACGGGGGCGTCCAGGGGACCGCGACTCCGGTGAGGCTCCGCTGAAGCGACTTGAGGAGGCTCATGAAGTCCCAGACCGCGAACACGTGGGCGCCCATGAAGACGCCGAGCGCAGCGCGATCGTGCACCGTCCCGTAAACCGGATGCCCGAGCAGCTTGGCGCGCGCAGGAGCGAGCGCGGTTTCCAGAGTTTCGTAGCAGTCGGGCATTGCGCAGGTGCCTTAGGGGCTCCCTCGGCGGGGGGGAAGTGGTTTCGAGCGGCAGGCCGAAGCTGTGCCCCGTTTTTCCCTGCAGGGCCTCGCGCGTGGGCAGCTGGCAAGGGTCTCGTGAAAACCGGGAGACCGTGCGATTCTCGGGGAGCCATGGTTGGGGGGTACCATCCGGGGCGGCCGGCGGAGGTGATCCTGCCGCTCCCCGAAGCTGTCACGCCGGTCGGCAACGTCCGGAGCACGATCGTCATTGCGAGCATCCAGGACACGAAGTCCGACGGTGACTACGAGGCCTACGTCCGCGCGATTCCAGAGGAGCATCGGGCCGAGCTGCTATCGCCCGTCGCGGGCACGTGGATGCCTCTCGCGCTGGCGACCGCGCACTACCGCGCGTGCGATGCTCTGGGCTATCCGCACGAAAAGGCGGTCGCACGGGGGCGACGGGCGGTCGATCGGATCGGGGCCGTGAGCTTCGGCACCGCGCTCCGCGCGCTCCTGCAGACGGGCGGCACCCCGTGGACCGTGGCGGCGCAGTTTCCGCGGTTCTGGGCGCGCGCCTACGACGGCGGCGCACTCGGTCTCTGCAAGCTGGGGCCGAAGGAAGGATACGTGGACGTCGTGGGGTGCTCGCTGCTCAGGATCCCGTACTACCGCGGTGCGCTCCACGGGCTCGCGGCGGGGATCCTGAACGTGTTCTGCACGAAGCTCTACGTGCGCGAAGAGAGGGGACCGGCGGGGCCGGACAGCATGCGGCTGCGCGCACAGTGGGTGTGATCGGCGCTCCTGGAGAGGATGCTCGTTCTCGCCGCGCGGACTGTCTGCACGAACAGTCAAACAGCACCCAGGCCTTCGCCGCAGTGACGCCGCGCCTCCCCTTACGGCGACGTCGCCAGCGCCAATCGATACTGCTGCACGGTATCGTCGAGCACGTACGGCAGTCGGCAGGGTCAAGGGGCACGACGCCCCGTCACTCGCGACTCACACGCGCGCCGATCGAAACAGTGCGAACGTCGCCCCCGTCGGGTCTTGCACGATCGAGAACTTCCCGACCTTCGGCATCTCCATCGGCGGCATCACGACCTTGCCTCCGAGCTCCTTCACTTTCGCCGTCGCGCCGTCGACGTCCGACATCGCGATGTACGGGAGCCAGTTCGGTGGGACGTTCGGCATCATCAGCGTCATCATTCCGCCGATTTCGGTGCCGGCGTGCGCCCAGTGCCAATACGGCATCGCCCCCTCGCTGGTCTTGCCCGTCCAGCCGAAGAGCGCGCCGTAGTACGTCGCCGCGGCGCCCATGTCCTTCGTATGGAGCTCGTCCCAACAGAAGGTCCCCGGCAGGGGAGGCCCGTCGCCCGGCCCCTCGTCGGGGCGCGAGCTGATGTTCTGCACGACGCCGAACGCGGCCCCTTGCGGGTCCATCGCGATCGCGAAGCGCACAGTGTCCGGCACGCTGGTCGGCGGCTGGAGGATCTTCCCACCGAGCTCGACGACCTTCCTCGCGGTCGCATCGGTGTCTTCCGTCCCGACGTACACGAGCCAGTGCGACGGGACGCCCGGAGGGGCCGTCATCGCGCCGCCCACCCCTTTGGTCCCCTTCAAGAAGAGCCGGTACTTCCCGGCAGGCCCCATGTCCACCTCCTGCACGGTCCAGCCGAACAGCGCGGTGTAGAACGCCGTCGCAGCGACCGCGTCGCTCGTCATGACCTCATGCCACGTGAATCGACCGGTGCTCTGATTCGCCATGATGACCCCCTCCTGCGATGAGCGCGCTTCCGCCTGGCGCGCGCAGTGCAGGATGGCTCGCCTCGCGTTGAACGTCTAGCCGAGCAGCTCGCCGCGCGTGACCGTCACGGCATCGCCACCGAGGCTCGTCCGTGCCCCCTCCGCGCGCACGCGGACGACACCTCCGCGCGCCGACGCCTGATACGCCGTCATCACGCTCTTTCCGAGCCGCGCCGCCCAGTACGTCGCGAGCGAGCAGTGCGCTGCGCCGGTCACGGGGTCCTCTGCAATGCCCACGCTTGGCGCGAAGAAGCGCGACACGAAGTCGTACGGAGTCCCCGCGTCCCCTCGCGCCGTCACCATGAACGCGCGCGCATCGACGCGCACGAGCGCCGCGAAGTCCGGAGCGAGCGCGCGCACATCGGCCTCGTTCGCGAGCTCGACGAGCACGTCGCCGCGCGTGCGACCGACCCACGAGGCCCGCGCATAGCCGAGCGCCGCGCCGAGTCCGTCCGGCGGAGGCGCTTCGATCGGCGTGTACGCAGGGAACTCGAGCGCAATCCCCTCCCCTTCGCGCGTCGCCACCAGCGTCCCGCTCCGGGTGTGAAATCGGATCGGGCGCGTCGTCTCGACGTGCGCCCCCTCCCACAGCACGTGCGCGCTCGCGAGCGTCGCGTGCCCGCACAGCTCCACCTCGACCGCCGGCGTGAACCAGCGCAACCCGAATTCACCGTCGGGGCGCTTCTCGACGAACGCCGTTTCCGACACGTTCATCTCTCGTGCGACGAGCTGCATCCAGCCCGCGTCGCGTTCGTGATCCAGCAAACAGACGGCGGCCGGGTTGCCGGTGAACGGGCGCGATGCGAACGAGTCCACCACGAACAGAGGAAGTCCCATACGCGGAGGTTGCGCGCTCACCTCTGGAGCGTCGAGCGAATCCACGCGTGTGCTGGAGGCCCTCTGCAGCACAGCTTCGCTGGGGACGGCCGTCGCCGCCTAGCGACAACCGAGCGCTCGGCCTCGTGCGCGCGCCTTCTCGGCCGTGACGCTGCGAGGCTTCGCGTTACTCCAGCGCGCGAGCACAGACGTGTACTGCGCGCACGATGCCTCGTGGTCGGAGGCTTCGAGAGCCTGACCGAGAAGGAAGCGGTCGCGCGCACCGTCGACCAACCAGTCGATGGGCAGCGGTTCCGAGGTTCGAGGCACGTCCCCGCACCACCGGACCGCCGCCTGGAGCAGCGGCGTCGCACGGTCGCCCTCACCCGCGAGCGCATAGACTCTCCCTTCACTCCCAGCCTCCGACGGGTGCGTCGCGTGCGTCGCAAGGGGCGAGTACGCGGGGAGCGCGGCAAGCGCCTCGCGCGCCTCGGCGGGGGTGTCGGCGCACGCCGCATAGAGCGGGACCCACACGGTGTTGACCAGGCTCCCCGAAACCTTCCACGCGCTCAGCCAGCCGTCGCGTGTCGCGTTCGCCCTGGAGTCCGGAAGGCGAGCCCCCCGGTGCAGCGCCGCGAGCGCGCAGCCTCGACCCCGTGTGACGCTGTCCGGGTTCCACGCCGGGAGCTGTCGCAAGAGCTCTTCGCCGACGTTGGCCGCCTTCGCCGCCTCCCCCTCCTCGCCGTAGAGCAGGATGAGCTGCTCCATCGCAGTGTGCCGGCTCTCGTCCGTCAGACTCGCCTGCTCCGCCTGAAGCGCGATCAGGCTCGCCTCGGCCGAGATGAAGTCTCCCGCGTAGACCGCGATGCTCGCGGCATCCTGGAGCGCGAGCCTTCGTGCGCGCCCCGCCCCCGCGACCGCCTCGGCCTTGCTCGCGAGCTGTTGCAGCGCTTCGACCGGAGCCCCCTTGGATGCGAGGGCCGTCGAGAGATAACCGTACCCCTGCGCGCCGGTAGGATCGATCGCCACCATCTGCCGCGCGTCCAGCTCCAGGTCGTCGCATTCCCCACGGATGCTGTGCACGTCCGCCCTACGACGAAGGCACGTCCCAGAGCTCGGCGAGATGGCGAGGCAGCGATCCGCTGCTGCAAGGATGGCGTCGGCATCGTCGTTCCCCGCCGCGATCAGTGCGCGCGTGGACTCGACGTTCGCGAACTTGGGATCGAGCTGAATCGCACGGTCCAGTAGCTTCGGCGCCTCGACCCCAGCGGCGAGAGCGCGTGCGGCCCAGAAGAGCGCCTCCGGATCGTCGGGGAGTGCTTCGAGCAGCGTGTGGGCCGCTCGCGTCGTCCGTTCGATCGTGAGCGGATATCCAAACTTCGCCTCCGCAAAGGTCAGAAACAGCTGATCGCGAGCGTCGAGCGACGTGCGCGCCTGCGTGGCAGCGGCGATGTGCTGTCGCGCCACTTCCTCCCCCGACGAGCTGAGCGCCAACCGAACGTGCGCCGCCGCCAGATGTGGATCGAGCGCGATCGCTCGCTCCATGTCGCTCATGAAGACGTCACCGGACGCGTCGCGCAGAGCCTGGAGCCCTTCCGCGTACAGAGTCGCGGCCTCCGGGATCGCGGTCCTCGGCGCTGGCCAGTCGGTGATCACCCGCACGCGCGACGACTCCGCGACCACCCCTGTGGAGACGGGAGACCGCGAGGCCCGCGAGCGCGCGTAGTACGCGACCGCTGCAACCCCGGAGGCGACGAAAACAAGCACCGTCACGAGCGAGAGGCGCGACCTCGTCTTCGTCTGCACCGGCATCGCCAGCCCCGCCTGGCTCTTCACGCCGCTCGTCACTCCTCCATCGAGAGCGGTGGACACCTCGCCGGCGGTCGCGAACCTCTCGCCCGGACGCTTCGCCATGCACCGCTCCACGATCGCCGCGAGATCCGCGGGCACATCGGACGCCGCCTTGCGCAGCGGCGTCGGGGGATCGCGCTGGATCTGCGCGAGCAGCTCGCCCAGCCGTTCCGCCTCGAACGGCCGCCGCGCGGTGAGCATCTCGTACATCAGGATCCCCAGCGCGAACACGTCGCTACGCGCATCGGCGGGTCCGCCGCCCGCTTGCTCGGGAGACATGTACTGCGGCGTGCCGAGAAGATGCCCCTCGCGGGTAATCTGCGACGCCGTCTCGCCGCTCTCGATCGCGCTCTTCCCCAGGGCCTGCTCGTCCTCGCGCAGCTTGGCGAGGCCGAAGTCGAGGATCTTCGGCTCACCGTCGAGATCGATGACGACGTTGTCGGGCTTGAGATCGCGATGCACGATCCCTTTGGCGTGCGCGCGCGCCAGCCCCCGCGCGATCCCGCGTGCGATGCGGACCACCTCGCCGACGGGAATCCGCCCCCGCGCGATCCGGTCGCGGAGTGTCTCCCCCTCGACGAGCTCCATGGCGATGAAGACGCGGCCGCCGTCTTCGTCTACCTCATAGACCGTCGCGATGTTCGCGTGCGTGAGAGCCGCGGCGGAGCGCGCCTCTCGGAGCAGTCTCCGGCGACGGTCTTCGTCCCCGGCGAAGGCGTCCGGCAGCACCTTCAACGCCACGGTGCGCCGAAGTCTTTCGTCCTCCGCGCGATACACGATCCCCATGCCCCCCTGCCCGAGCCTCCCGACGATGCGGAAGTGGGCGATGCGCTCGGGATCGACCTGGGGGGACACTAGCTCCCATCCTATGACGAATGCGCATACCCCGAGCAACAGCGCCACGAGACGCGAGCGTCACAGCTCCAGGTGCAGCAACCCGTCCACCCACGCTCGTGGGATACGTCCGCGCAGCACCACGACGCGATCCTGTTGCGCCGTCGTGATGGCATGGAGCCACGGAGCCTCGGCGTCGTACGTCCGCGTGAACGCCGCGACGACCTCGCGAAGCGGCGGCTCGGCGCGCGACGCGAACGGAACGTCCCCATAGACGAAGCGTGCGACGACCTCACCCACCTGCCCCTGCGGCCCCGGCTCGAGGCTGAGCGTGACCCGCTCGAGGTCGCGCGTCACGGGTGCGAGCGGCCCCTCGGCGAGCTGCGGGCGCATCCGCACCAGTGCGTCGCCTCGGAGGGTCGCCACGAGGAGCGGATCGGGATCAATCGTGCCGAGCGCCGACGTGCCGCCTTGCACCCCCTCGAGGAAGGCCGCCCGTGTTCGCACGCTGGCGGCACCGGTCGTGATCACCCACGCGCGCCCCGGGAGCACGAAGAGGGTCGCGTCCGCCCCCTTGTCCGAGGGTGACAGCTCCTCGATGCCCTGCGGCAAGTCCCGCTCGTGCTGCCATAGCGGGGCGCCGCGGGTGTCGACCACCCGCGCGGGGTCGATTTCACCCGGAACACCGCGAACGGCGACGACCGCGTCGCGCGCTTTCGCATCGTAGGCCCCTAGGATGACCTCGTCGGCTCGCTCGAGCGCCGCCAGCGTCGTCGTGCCGACGGCGGCCGCCACCGCCGCGTGGGTCGACGCGAGCTCGCTCACGCGGCGCAGGAGCGGTCCGTACAACAGATCGTGAGCAAGCTTGGCCGGGCGCACCACCAGGAGGAGCTCGGGGTCGCCGGCGAATGCGTCGTCGACGCGCGGCATGCGCTCCCGCGCCGGTCTCTCGGACCCACGCCCCCCCGTCGTCGCCGGACTGCACGCGCTGGTCACGAGTAGCACCGCGGCGAGCGCGCATGCCGTCGGCCAGCTCATCGCATGCGCTGCCGCACGTGCTCGGCCATCTTCTCGACCGTCGCCTCGATCCCCATCTCGGACGAATCGACGAGCACGGCGTCGTCGGCCTGCTTCAACGGGGCGATCGCCCGCCCCATGTCCTGCGCATCGCGCTTTCGCACGTCGTCGAGCGTGCTCTCGAACGAAGCCTTGGTATCGCCCTTCGCGACCAGCTCGTCGTGGCGGCGCCTGGCACGAACCTCGGGGCGCGCCGTCAGGAAGAACTTAACCTCGGCGTTCGGAAAGACGACGCTCCCGATGTCGCGCCCCTCGAGAACGACGCCGCCGTTCCTCCCCGCCTGCCGTTGTAGGTCGAGAAGCGCAGCTCTGACCTCACCGTGCGCTGAAACCGTGCTGGCGCCCATCCCGATGCCCGCGGTGCGGATCGCGTCGGAGACATCCTCGCCCCGTAGCTTGACCCGCACGCCGCGCGCAGGATCGCGCTCGAACGATAGCGCAGCTTCGTTCACGAGGCCGTCGGCGAGCTGCCCCAGGCTCGGGCCGTCCGACCAACCGATCCCGGCGCGCTCGGCGGCGAGGGCAACCGCGCGGTACATCGCCCCCGTATCGACGAGCACGAACCGAAGCTCGTCGGCGAGTTTCCTCGCAACCGTGCTCTTGCCTGCGCCGGCAGGTCCGTCGATGGCGACGATGGGTAGACGTGACGTCACATCGGCTCGTGTAGCGCAAAGCGCGCGCACCGCGCAATCGGGCTCGGTGGACCGGCCCGCACCGAAGCCGGCCGCGCCCTCAGTGATTGGACGGCAACCGACGAACTTCGCTGGTTTCCGGCGAGCTCACGTCGGGTCGCAGCTGCCGCTCGGGAACGCCGAACCGGATCGCGATCTGCGCGAACGCCGCGTTCGGCGCCCGGGCGCCACGCGGGGTGCAGACGACGCGCGTGTAGAGCCCTTCGATCCGCGCGCGCAGAGCGACTCGCGCGAGCGCCTGCCCGGCGGAGAGCCAGTCGGCCACCGTATCGCCTCGTGTCGCAATGACCGCGCCCACGTGGTTCTCGAAGGTCACTTCCTGCGCGCTCTCGCGAAGCCCCGACGGATTCACGGCGCGCGGCTCCATCCACGCCAGCCGACTGATGACCGTCTCCAGCGTCGGAGCGCCGCAGGGGGGCGGGCTCGACGGCGGCGGGAGCATCTCCTGCGGAGTGAAGACGAGCTTGGCTCGCTCGATTTCCGCAATGGCCGCGAGCTCACGCTGGAAGTCGAGATCGAGCGGCCGTCCCTCTCGCGCAATCGGCGCCTGGAGGGCCTGATAAAGCATGTACGACTCGGGATCCGCCTGCTCGATGCGATCGATGTAAACGCGCGCGAGCAGCTCGGGGTCCGCCTCGTCCGGGAGCGGAATCGCAGAGTCCACGCAGCCCAACTGCCGCAGCGCGAGCCGGAGCTGCGCGAGCCCCATGCCGCACCCGAGGATCGCATCGCGGTGAGCCCCGTCGTGGCTGGCGCGCTGGCAACGGTGACCGAGGCGCAGGTCGATCGCGAACTCGCCGATCGTAATCATCCACGGATGACCGCCCGGCGCGAGCACGCCGTACTCGAGCGCAAAGCGCAGTTTGTCCTTCACCGCCTGTGCGGCGCGCACATCGCTCAGGAAGGCATCGGAAGGGGCACGCATCCGCGGGGCTTTCGCGAACATCATTGTAGTGAATTGGTGTTCGCGACAAGGCCTTGACGCGCAAGCGTTGGCACGGGGGTGATCTCGCCCATTCCAGCCCGTGCGCTCGTTTCCGTCCGCACCGGTGATTTCAAGGGTGTCTGGCCCCCCAGCTGGATCGCCGACGGATCAGGTCACGACTTCGATTTCGGCACCGAGCGCCCGCAGCGTCCCCACGAATTTCGGGAAGCTCGTGGCGATGCAATCGGCGTTGCGCACGCGCGTGGGCCTCTCACCGGACGCGACGAGACCCAGCACGCACGCAGTCATCGCGATGCGGTGATCGCCCTTGCTGTCGACATCGCCCGGCTTGAGCGGAGCGTCGGTCCCCTCGATTACGAGGCCGTCGGGCTTCTCTTCACATGTGACGCCGAACGAGCGGAGCACGCCTGCCATCGTCGCGATGCGGTCGCTCTCCTTCACGCGCAACTCTTCGGCGTCCGCGATGGTCGTCGTCCCCCGTGCGCGTGCGGCAAGCGCGCAGACGATCGGAATCTCGTCGATCGCGCGCGGCACGACCTCTCCTGCGATGAGACGGCCGCGCAGCGGCGCGGCCCAAGCGGTGATCTCGGCCGTCGGTTCACCTGCCCGCTCGCCCTGCGGTTCGACCGAGAGGCCGGCCCCCATGTGACGGGCCACTTCGAGCAGCCCCGTCCGCGTCGGATTCACGCCGACTCCGCGCGTGGTCACGCGCGAACCGGCGACGATCTGCGCCGCGACGAGCAGGAAGGCCGCCGCCGAAATATCCCCGGGCACCTCGACTTCGAACGCGGGCATCTCCCCGGACCAACCCGCAGGATCGATCTGAACGATGGTCCCCACCGTCCGAATCGGCACACCGAGAGACAGCATCATCCGCTCGGTGTGATCACGCGACAGCGTGGGCTCCTTGAAGTGCGTGACCCCGTGCGCGTAGAGGCCGGAAAGGAGAATCGCGGTCTTCACCTGCGCGCTGGCGACGGCGCTCTCGTAGTCGAGCGGCCCCAGCGGTACGCCCGGCGGCTGCGGCCCCACGCGGAGCGGCGCCGTGATCTCCCCCGCCTTGGTCTTGTGCGCCTCCCCTTCCACGGTCGCGCCGCGCATTCGTAGAGGCTTCGCAATGCGCATCATCGGCCGGCGCATCAAGGTCTCGTCGCCGACGAGAATGCTTGTGAACGGCGCCGCGCAAAGCAGCCCCGCGAATAGGCGCATCGTCGTACCGGAGTTCCCACAGTCGAGCGGCCTGTCCGCGGGCTTGAAACCGAAGAGCCCCACCCCCTCGACCTCGATCGAAGTCTTCGAGACGTCGTCGATGACCACGCCGAGCGCGCGCAGCCCGTTCGCCGTCGAGACGTTGTCCTCGCCGTAGGAAAATCCGGTCACGCGCGAGCGCCCCTTGGCGATCGCAGCGAAGAGGAGTGCGCGATGCCCGATGCTCTTGTCGCTCGGTACCGGCACGCTTCCGGTGAGTGGCCCCTTCGCGGGATGAACGAGTAGGTCTGCCACGGCTCAGTGGACCCACTTCGGGACGACCGCGGCCAACTTGCGCATGTCCTCGTCGTCGACCGCCAGCGACACCGATACGTTCGCGTCCGTGGCGTTCACCGTTACCTCCTGCAGCTTGGGTGCGAGCCCGGTCAGCGCGACAAGGCCCTCCATCGTCACCGCCTGCTTCAGCCCGCTCGACGCGGATGCCGCTGACGCAGCATCCGCGTACGTGAGCGTCCCCGCGACATGCATCCCCGGTGGCTTGAAGTCGGCGACGGCACGCACCATCTTCAACCCCTTCGAGAACGACATCTGGAGCGTCCCCATCGAGATCGAGCTGACCGGCTGCGTGAGGTCGACCGCAAGCGCGGCCGCGGCATTCGGTGTCGCGAGCGTGTCTTGCATCCACTGAGGGAGATCACGCTTCGCATTGCCGTCGTGCACGCGATCCAGCGCGCGACGAATCGCGGCCTGGGTCCCGGCGAGCGCGGTCCGCGGCGTCAGGATCGTGAAGCCGGAGCCATTCACGCTGAAGACGTGGCGTCCGCCGTACTCGCTCTCGGAAATCGCGCCCGCCGCCTTGGTCGTCTGCTGCTCGACCGCCTGAGTGATCTTCGCTTCGTCGAACCGCCCACTCACGACCGCGACCATATCGGCTCCTTGGGCCGAGTACGTCGCTGCAACCACCCGGTCGACGTCCCGCGACGCTTTGAATCCCGCCGCATCCGCGAGCGGCAAGAGGTTCTCGCTCAGCGACGCGAGCTGTGCGCCAACGCTCCCGCTCGTGTAGAAGGCGCGGGTGTCGACGCTCGCTACGGCGACGGGTGCCGCGGGCAAGAGCGCCATCGGATCGGCGTCGATCTGCTCGGCCGAGAGGCCGCTCGGCGAGATCGCATGACCAGCTCCGGGGCCACAGCCGGCTAGGCTCAACGAGAACACGAGCGCCCCGATTCGCATCAGCGCGAGCTTACCCCAGCTTCGAAGCCGGTCGTGGGGGGGGGGGGGGGGCGGGGGCCCCCCCGCGGCCCGGGGGGGAAGGGGGCGG
>Ga0302283_1000054_pt1 | contig 67175 bp, 58 predicted proteins | sample III_Fen_E1_4_FD_198770 | JGI IMG/M metagenome (GOLD analysis project Ga0302283, IMG submission 198770) | Peat permafrost microbial communities from Stordalen Mire near Abisko, Sweden - III_Fen_E1_4 | ecosystem: Environmental > Terrestrial > Soil > Wetlands > Permafrost | place: Sweden: Abisko... | reverse complement strand
GGCGAACACCACCACCACCGCCGACAAGGAGGCTCTCATGTCGATGTCCGAAACGCTGAACGCCGTCACCACGAAACTCTCCCGCTTCGAGCCCGTCTACGCCGAAGCTCGCCCGCGCCACCGCGCGCTCGCTCCTCTCGAGACGATCGCCGCCGCCCTCGCCGCCTTCGGGCGCACGTCGGGCGCCACCATCGAAGAACGCGACGCGGTCGCAGGCGCGCTCGTCGGCGAGCTGCAGCTCTCGAAGCACACGCTCTGGAGCTCGATGCTCTACGGCGCGTTCACCCCGATGCTCGTGGGCCTTCGCTCGCGCCTCGGACCGCCGCGCAACGACGACCTCGATCAGGGCGTGCTGCTCGCGTTCCTCGAGGCTGCGCGCTGCATCCGCGGCGAGAGTTTCGTCCTGCGCAACCTGCGCCTCGTCACCGAGGCCAAGGTCTACAGCCAGCGCCGCGCCGAGCGCCGTCACGAAGGCGCGCTCGAGCACGACGACGACACGTTCACCCGCGATCCGCGCGCCACCGAGTCGTACGCCAAGGTGGCGGCCGACGAGATCCTCGACGTCCTCGAGAGCCTCGGCGGCCCGGAGATGCGCGACCTCATCGTCGCGACGTGCGCGCACGACGAGACGGTCGAGGAGTTCGTCGCCCGCACCTACCCGTGCGCCCGCCACGCGCAGCGCGTCGCAGAGGTCCAACGCCTTCGCCGCGCGCAGGCCAACGTCCTTTCCAAGCTCGGTGCGCGTGTCACCCGCCGCGAGCAGGAGCGCGGCGTCGCGTCCGCCGCATGAAGGCGCTCCCGGTTCTTTCGCTTCGCACTGCTTCTCAACCCGTTTCTGCCAAGAGGTCCACCATGTCCACGAAGAAGATTGTTTCGCACGCTCACGCTCACAAGACTGCCCCCGCCACGACCGACGCCGAGGCGACGGTCCTGCCGACCGCTGCGGCGGCGGCGCCTGCGCCGGTTCTCACGGCAACGACGGCGAGCCCTGCGCCGTCCGCGCCGGCTGCGGCCAGCGGTAACGCGATCATCTTCGCGCCACCGCCGGCCAACGCGCAGATCCCGGCGGTCCCTCCCAACGCCGCGGCCGGGAGCGGCACCAGCTACCGCGGCGTCGCGCCACGGATGTCGGAGCTCGTCGCGCTGCCTCTGGCCGTCGGGAACCTGGAGAAGTTCACCGACTACACGCAGCGAATGGGAACGGCGGCTCCTCCGTACGACGAGGTCACGCAGCTCTGCGAGGTCGTGAACAGCTGGTCGTCGATGCGCGCGGCGACCGAAGCGTGGGACGCGTACTGTCGTGATCAGGAGGGCATCGGCTGGATCCTCATGCGCGCCATGATGGATCGCCTGCAGCCGGCCTTCATGCTCGCGGCGAAGAGCGACCCCTCGCTCGTCACGAAGTACTCGGGCCTCGCGACGCTCCTCGGCGCCAAGAAGGCGATCGCGACCAAGGGGGTCGCGACGAGGAAGGCGAACAAGCAGAGCGCCGCGAAGGGGGAGCCGCAGACGCACGGCAAGGTCGGCAAGGCGAAGAAGCGCGCCGCGGAGAAGGCGGCGCTCGTGACGCTGCAGCAGCAGGAGGCTTCGCCGCCGGTCGCGTCGGCGCCGCCCCCCGCGGTGGTGACGTCACCGGCCGCGGCTCCCGCGACTCCGCCGCCCCCGTTGATGAACGGGGTCAATGGAGCCGCGAACGGCGCGGGGCACTAGCCACTAGGGAAGGGGAGAGAAGAGAGACGCGACCGCCGTGGCTTCCTCGTGGGAGCCGCGGCGGAGCGCGTCTCGTCGGCCGTTGCGCTCTCTCGCGCGGGAGGACGTCGTCGGCATCTCACCGCGCGAATCCCGCGCGGCCCTCCTTCACTTCCACCCGTTCTCGAGCAGGCTCGCGAACACCTTGTTCGCGACCAGCGTGTAGCTGTACGGCGTCGGGTGCACGGTGTCCGCGAAGGCCCACGTGGGCAGCGCGCCGGTCACGAGCGTCGACGTCGTGCAGACGAGCGACGAGCCGAGCGGGTTCACCGCCGGGGTCAGGTTGCACGACGGCGTCGTGATGTTCGTGAGCCCGAACGCAGCCGGGTTCGCCGCCTCCTGGTCGCTGAAGGCGTACCCGTCGATGATCAAGGCGCCGCTCTTCACGAGGCCCGTCGTCAGCGCCGTGTTGAACGACGTGAGCATCTCCGTGATGAGCCCCTGCGTCTGCGCGCTCTCCGAGAGGCCGAAGGGGGTCTTGTTGACGTCGGGCACGGTCAGGACGACGACGTGCTTGGCGCCCTTGCCGAGGATGTCCGTCTTCACGTACCCGGCGAGCTGCGTGCCCGCGAGGGTCATGGCCTCCACGCCCTGCGCGGGGGTCTCGGCGCCGGCGCCGACGGTGGACAGGTTGATGAAGAGATCGTTCGCGCCCGCGAGGACGGTGACGAGGTCATCGCAGTCGAACCCGCCCGCGATCGCGAGGTAGTTCTGGATCTGCGTGACGACGGGGACCGTGAGCTGTCCGATGACCGCGTTGCCACCGCCGAGCGCCGCGTTGCCCGGGCCGACCGGGTTGGTCACGCGAGCTCCGCCCTCTGCGTAGTTGAAGCACCCGGCGTGCGTCGTGACCGGCACGCTGAAGCCGTCCGCCGCGAGACCGTCGAGGCCCGTCTCGGCCGCGCACGGAGCGGGGCGCCCGACGTACGACGAGAGGACCTCGGTCCAGTTCTTCGCCGTCGACGAGTTGACGGTGTACTTGCCACCGCCGAGCGCCTTCACCTCACCCACCGCGTAGGTGCCGACGTCGCTCAGGCTATCGCCGAACGAGATGATCGCGTGCGGACCGGCGAGCGAGAGGTCCTGCGCGGACGAGGAGGTGCTCTCCGAGCCGGGAGCGCTGCTGCAGGCGGCGACGCCGAGACCGAGCATGATCGACACGAGGGAGATTCTGGGCATTCAATGGCTCCGTGGGTTGCAGCAATGCAGGGCAGCAATGCTGCGATTTCATGAATGAAAGACCGTTGGCGCAATGCGCCGGGACCGATCGGCGGGATCACTAGCGCCGCGTTTTCGAACGGCCAGTCGTGCGCGCGAACTTTCATCGCGCGTGCGCCCGCGCGGCTCGCCCCTCGCCGACTCTTTCTCGAATCACATGAAGGAGTAACGACGTGACGTTCATGCGCGTGACCAGCGGTCACAAATAATCGCGCTCGCCCTCCGACCTCGGACTCCACTCCGGTCCGAGTGAAAAGATACGAGGCGACTCCGTTGGCCGGCTGGCCCCGCGTCTCAGCGCTCATCGCATCTCGCTGGGTTTTCCTGACGAACCGCGGCGGAGCGCCCTTCACCCGCCCTTCACCCGCCGTTCAAACTCCGACGACGAGAGAACCCCTCAGGGCCCCACCGGCATCGACGACGTCCCCGTCCGCACGTGAATCCCCGTCGGCCGCGCTTCGAACCACGCCGACGCCGCCCCGCAGCTCACGCAGATCATCCGATACGCGTGCGACGTCGCATCGACCGCGATGGCCACGGGCCCGCCGTCACGCGGGCACGTGATCGGCTCGCCTTCGCGAAAAGCGTCCCACCGAGGCTGCAGCTCCTCGAGCGAGAGCACCTTCGGGGCCGCAGGCGCCGCGCTGGCGCTTCGTTCATCCATGCCGCGTTCATACTACGCGGCTCGCGCGGCGGCGTCGCGCTCGGACGCCGCACGCTCACTGTTTCGGCGCCTTCTTCGCCAGCTGCTGACGCGCGGCCCTCGAAATGGCCCCCGAGACGTTCTTGCTCTTCGCGATCATCTTCAGCTCGTTGTCCCGCATGTACGAGACGAGCTTGGACGCGAAGACGAACGGGGTTCGCGGGTTCATCACCAGGTTGATCTTGATCTGGTGATCCTGCACCCACGCCTTGTTCTGCGCGATGATCCGGAGCACCTCTTCGCTCACCGCCCGGCTCTGCGAGATGAGCGCGATCTCGTTGTCCTGGATCTTCGGGCTCCGGATGGCCGCGCTCGCGACGAGCTTGTTCTTGTCGCGCACGAGCAGCATTCGCTCGTTGGCCGACCCGAGCATCGCGCGCCGGATGCGCTGCGAGATCGACATGGCCGCCAGCTGCGTCGCCAGCGGCAGCACCCTGTCGATGACCGCCTCTTCACCCGTCTCCTCGTCGCGCTGGACGACATCCTCCTTGCTCGGGTCGATCGGCAGCGTCGCGGCCGTCGCATCGACCTGCTGGAACAGGACGTCGTCGGGCGTCGGCTCCTCGGTCGGCTCGGAGATGAGCTCGTCGGCGATCGCCTGCGCGGCCTCCTTGAACGCGGGAATCCCGGTCAGCTCGAGCTTGTTCCGCACGGCGAGCTCGATCATGCGATCGGCCGTCGACATGCGGGTCGCCTTGTTCATGTACAGCTTCTCGATGATCTCCGGGCATCCGAGCAGCCGCTCTTCGTTCACGGCGATGAGCTCCGAGACGGGCTCGTTGGCGAGCGCCGCGATGCGCACGACGGTCTCCGACTGGAGCTGCGTCTGCGCCAGCAACTTCTCCATCACCGCCGCGTTCTTCGCGTAGCGGGGAGCGATCGCGTCGAGCACGCCGGCCGGGATGACGCCGCCCAGGGCGCCGTTGAGGACGGGGGCGGGGATCTGATCGAGCGTCGCCTGCGCGGGGACCGAGACGGCGGGGTCCGGGGACTCCGCCAGGAGCGCGAGCACGGTGAGCGCGTCGACAGGGCGGAGACCGGGCGCGATCCCCTTGGCGGCCATCTGCCGGATCGGCAGCGGCGCGGTGCCGTCGAGGATCTTCTGCGCGGGCCCCGGGAGCTTGGTGAGGTCGACGACGGGGGTCATGTCAGTGCTTCTGCGGCTTTTGTGAAGTGTGTGGAGGAGGCGGGGGAGGGGGCGGCGGCGGGGGCGGAGGCGCGGGACTCGGTTGAACCGTGGCGCCGAGCGGTGCGCTCGTCGCGCTCGAGGGCGCGCCGCTGCTTCGCGACGCGACGGCGACGATGGCGCCCACGAGCGCCAGAATGAGCACGACGAAGGCCGCGATCTTCGCGATCGACCACGGCGCGACGCCGACCACCTCGCCCGTCTGCCCGTTCACGAGGAACCGGTACACCTTGCCGTGGTACCGATAGGCCGCGAGCCACACCGGCAAGAGGACGTGCTTGAACGTCGGCCGCTGGATGTCGTTGCTCACGCTGAGCCCGCGGTGCGTGTCACCGCCGACGTCTCCGCCGCATCGCCCCTCCTGCACGCGCCCGATCTTCTGCGTGGCGATCTCGAACGCCTCGGGGAGGTCGACCGCGTACTGCTCCGCGCGCCACCCGGCCAGGAACTGCGGCTGGTACGGCACCAGCGCCTTCGTATCGAACGTCGAGAGCTTGCCGACGAGCGCCTCGGGGAGCGAGCGCCCGGCGGGAACGAGCACGTCGTCGAAGTGATCGTTCCGCCACCCGCTGGCGGGCTCCCAGCGCGTCTGCTGCACCTGGCGCGTGCGCTCGACGCTCTGGCCGTTGACGGTCTCGGTGTACCGCTCCGTCTCGTAGTAGTAGCGCCCCCGCTCTGCGGACCAGCGCGACGAAACGTCCGCGTCGAAGGTCCAGAACGGGACGTACACGCCCCCCAGCTCCTCGACGTGAGCGATCTTCTTCAGGTCGTTCGGGCGAAACCAGAGCGCGCCGAGCCAGGCGGCGAAGCGCTTGTTCGCTTCGTCCTTCGCGATGCGAAACGGCAGGAGGCCGCCCGGACGAATCGGCGGCTCGCCGGCCCCTTCGGCGAGCACCTGCGACGAGCCGCAGAACGCGCACTTCGTCGTCCGCTCCCCCTCGCCGACGTGGACCGTCGCGCCGCAGTCCTTGCAGACGAGCGTCGTGAGGGGCGCGCCGTACCCCCGCGCCGCCATGCGCATCCCGGCTTCGAGCGTCAGCTCCTGTACGGCTTCCGGCGCCCCGGCCGCTCCCGCCGCGCGCGCCGTCTGGGGAATCGGCTGCTTGGTCCCGCAGAACGGGCACGCCATCGCCTGAGAGGCAGCGTCGTACGCGAGCTTCGCCCCGCAGTTCGTACAGGGGAACGTCTCGGCCGCGGATTGCGCCATCGAAGACGAGGCTACAGCGAACGCCGGCTTCGCGGGCAGGTACTCGCACGGTAGCGAAGCGCCCGATTGCCCTCTATCCTCCTGCACTCGGACCAACGGAGGCATGAGCGATGGGCGTGTTCGACTTCGTGAAGAACGGCGTGCGCGAGATGATGATCGCGCGGCCCGACGGCTTCAAACAGCTCATCGTCTACAAGCACCCCGACCAGAACTTCCCCTTCTCCTCGCAGCTGACGGTCGATAGCGACGAGTGCGCCGTGTTCTTCAAGGACGGCCGCGTCGTGGGCGTCTTGCCGCCGGGGCGTCACACGCTGCAGACGCAGAACATCCCGTTCCTGAACGCCATCGTGAACAACTTCACGGGGGGGCAGGTCTTCATCAGCGAGATCTACTTCGTGAAGACGACGCCCGTCCGGAGCGTCCCCTTCGGCGGTCCGATCGGCACGATGCGCGACCCGCAGTTGATGTGCATCGTCACGCCGCGCATCTTCGGCGAGATGAGCGTCGTCGTGACCGACCCCGTGCAGTTCGTCATCGGCTACGTCGGGCAAGCCGCCTCCGGCGACAACGACCAGATCCTCGGGTGGATCAAGGGTCTGTTCATGAACGGCGTGAAGCAGACGCTGGGCGAGTTCTGCGTGAAGCAGAAGGTCACGCTCATCGACGCCATCGCCTACACGGCGGATCTTTCGCAGGCGTTCATCACGCACGTCCCGTCGCTCGGCGAGGTCGGCGTGCGCGTCGTTCAGATCGGCGCGTTCAACATCAACTTCGGCCCCGAGGACGACAAGAAGCTCAACGACGCGAACGAGCGCTTCGTGGCAACGGTCGCCGAGGCGCAGCGCGACGTGCAGATCGCCCAGATCGGAGTCGCGAAGGCGGCGGCGGTCGCGCAGCAGAACCAGTTCGGGCTCGATCAGAAATACAATCAGGACGCGCGGTACGTTCAGAACCTCGCCGGGAACTTCTCGAACTACGCCGCCGGCCAGGCGATGATCGGCGCGGGGCAGGGGATGGCCGAGCACGGCGTCGGCGGCGGTCTCGCCGGGATCGGCGCCCAGATGGCCGTCGGCGCGGCGATGGGGCAGGGGATGGCGGGCGCGATGCCGCAGTATCCGGTCGGGCGCCCTCCGCAGGCGCAACCTCAGTTCGCGCCGAGCGGCAGCGAAGTGACCTGCGCGAAGTGCAACACGAAGCAGCCGGGCGGTAAGTTCTGCGCCGAGTGCGGGACCGCGCTTGCACAGCAGAAGAAATTTTGTACCGGGTGCGGCAGCGAGCTCGCCGCATCCGCGAAGTTCTGCGCGAGCTGTGGCACCGCGGCGGTCGCCACCTAAACCTAGGAAACGGGGCCCGCAGCCCATTCCTGCGCTACGCTTTGCGACGTGATCCGACAGGCGCTGATACTTGGGGTCGCGGGCCTCTCGCTCGCCTTCCGCGACCCCGGGTGCGGAGGAGAGGACGCGTCTCCCAGCGGCCTCAACGCGCCATGTACGCGCAGCCACGATTGCTCGAGTGGCCTCACGTGCGAGCAGGGCGTCTGCGTCGGGCCGCCGGAGGACGCCGGTCTGCAGGGCGACGCGGAGGCGGGTCCGGGAGACGCCGCGGGCGATGGCTGAAACGCTCGATCTCCGCCGCGCGCCCATGCAGTGCGGGGAGTGCAACCAGCGTTTCGGAGCCGACGCCACGTTCTGCCCCTTCGACGGCACGAAGCTCCATTCCAGCGTCTGGGAGCCCGCCGCCGACCCGCTGATCGGGAGAGTCATCGACGACCGCTACGAGGTCGCGGGCATCCTCGGCGAAGGGGGCATGGGCACGGTGTACCGCGTGCGCCACAGGGCGCTCGATCGCTTCTTCGCGCTCAAGGTGCTGCGGCGCGATCTCGCGAGCGATCCCGATCTCGCCGCGCGCTTCCTGCGGGAGGCGCGGGCGACGGCGATGGTGAGGCATCCGAACATCGTCGCCATCACCGACTTCGGACGACTCGACGGCGACGTGCCGTACTTCGTCATGGAGCAGCTCGTCGGCGAGACGCTCGCCCGCACGATCAAGACGGGCGGTCCCCTCCCGGCCGGTCTCGGCGTGAAGATCGTCCTCCAGATCGCCGCGGCGCTGGGCGCGGCGCACGACGCCAAGATCGTTCATCGCGATCTCAAGCCCGACAACGTCTTCCTCCTCGGCAGGCCCGATCGCGACGTGGACGTGCGCATCGTCGACTTCGGTGCGGCGATGATCCTCGGGGCCAGCCGAACGACGAAGACGGGCATCGTCTTCGGGACGCCGCACTACATGTCGCCCGAGCAGGCGAGCGGGCAACCGGTCGACCATCGCGCCGACGTCTATGCGCTGGGCGTGATCATGTACGAGATGTTCACCGGGCGGGTCCCGTTCGTCGCCGACACGTACATGGGCGTCCTCACGCAGCACATGTTCGTCAAGCCCGTCCCCCCCAGTCAGGTCACCGAGCACGCGCGCTCGCTGGGCGCGCTGGAGGACGTGCTGCTGCGGGCGCTGGAGAAGAAGCCGGAGCAGCGACAGGCCACGATGCACGAGCTGGCCGAGGACATCCGGCGCGTGTCGTCCTTCGGTGCGGACGGGACGCTTCACGTCGCGCCCCTCGGCGGGGCGCCGCTCGCGACGTCGCGGCCCGTCTTCAAGCTGGCCAACGAGCTCGAGCCGCCGGCTCGCGACGAGATCGAGGCGTCGATCGCCACGCGACCGACCGTGCGTCGAAGGAGGCTCCGCGCGCGCACGTGGGTCGTCTACGGCGCGGTCGTCCTGGGCGTGGCGACGCTCGCTCTCGTCGCGCAGCGCCTGGTCGCTTCACGCACGGCCGAGGAGCCTCCTACGGCGAAGACCGCCAGCCTCGGCTCCGACGTCCCGTCGGGCACCCCCGCGCCGCCCGCTCCGCAGGTCCAGCCGTCGCCGCCACAGCCGACGCTCGCCCCCGCCTCCGTCGCGGCAGCGCCCGCGCCGTCGCTCGCTCCCACCGCGCGCCCCGCGCCCGCCCCGTCCGCTACGTCGAAACGGCGCGCTGCGGCTCCACCCCCTTCGATGGGGACCGATTTTGCGGATCCATGGGCGAAGTGACGGACTTCGCACCCAATTGACACCTTCCCGCGCGGGCTAGGTATGCTTCCTCTCGACAAACCGTGGCCAAGCGAACGCTATTGCTGGTGGACGCTGATCCGCGCAGCGTGCGTGTGCTCGAAGTCAGCCTCAAGAAGGCCGGCTACAGCGTAACCACGGCTGCCGACGGCCTCGACGCGCTCGCGAAGCTCGACCTCTCGACCCCCGACCTCGTCCTCACCGACACGCGGCTGCCGAAGCTCGACGGGTACGCGCTCGTCCGGAAGCTCAAGGAGAAGCCGGAGTGGGCGGGCATCCCGGTCGTGTTCCTCACGAGCCAGAAGTCCGTCGAGGACAAGATTCGCGGCCTCGAGCTCGGCGTCGAGGACTACCTCACGAAGCCCATCTTCGTCCGCGAGCTGCTCGCGCGGGTGAATCTGCTCCTGGCGCGGCGTACGCAGGAGAACATCGCGCAGAGTCGCACCACCGGCGGCGGACGAACGACCTTCAGCGGTTCGATCACCGACATGGCGGTCGTCGACCTGCTTCAGACGTTCGAGGTCTCACGGAAGAGCGGAGTCGTTCACCTCAAGAGCGGCGCCCAGGAGGCGCACGTGTACTTCCGCGAAGGGAAGGTCGTGGACGCCGACCTCGGGCGCCTTCGCGGCGAAGAGGCGATCTACCGCGCGCTCATCTGGAACGACGCCCAGTTCGAGGTCGAGTTCTCCGTCGTGAAGAACGACGACATCATCGGCACGTCGACGCAGGGGATCCTCATGGAGGGGATGCGCCGGGTCGACGAGTGGGGACGTTTGCTCGAGCAGCTGCCGTCGCTCACGACGACGTTCGAGATCGATCATGCTCAGCTCCTCGAACGCCTGAACGAGATTCCCGACGAGCTCAACGGCATCCTTCGCCTGTTCGACGGCAGGCGGAACCTGATGCAGGTCGTGGACGAGTCGCCGTTCGAAGACCTCTCGACGCTATCGACGGTGACGAAGCTGTTCTTCGAGGGGCTGCTCGTCCCGAAGGTCGGGGACGAGTCGGCTCCGCTGTCGATCGCCCCCCTGTCGGCGCCCGGGTCGAGCCGGCCGGGCTCCGCTCGTCCGGGGTCGATGCCGCCGCCTTCGTTCTCGGACGACCGGGATTCGATCGTCCCGTCCTCCGAGCACCTCGAGCACGAGACGCCGATGCCGCCGCGCATGTCGAGCGGCGAGATGGCCGTCGTGCCCGCGGCGACCGACGCGACGCCCCCTCCACCGCTCACGAGGAGCACGCCGCCCCCCGCGCAGCCGACGACGGTGAAGCCGCCGCCTCTGGTCGCAGCTGCGGCCATCGCCGAATCGCGCGAGGAGACCGAGCCGGGGACGAATCCGGGACTCGGGATGGCGGTTCTCGCGACCGAGCCCCCTCCGACCGAGCCGCAGCCCGAGCGTCCGAAGACGCCGACGATCCCCGGCATCCGGATCGCGCCGCCCGTCCCCGTATCGCCGTCGGCCGAGACGAAGCCGCTCGCATTCTCGGCGCGGTCTTCGTCCGCGATGCAGGCAGCGCTCGCGGCTCCTTCACCGGCCGGGACTCCCGCGCTCGCGCGGACCGTGCGCTCCGAAGGGGTCGAGCCGAAGACGGAGACGCACGAGGTGCTCAGGCGCCCTTCGGGGACCCAGACCATCCCCGCGCCGCCGCCCCCTCCGACACGGACCCTCCCCCCTCCGTTGCCGCCGCCGTCGGAGCGCTCGATGCACGCGACCCCGCTCGCGATGCCGGTCGCGGCGCCGGTGATCATCACCGACGCCGAAGGGCCCTCGTCCCCGGCGAGCTCCTCCACGCTCGCACGGGCGCCCGCCGTGAGCCCGTCTGCACCGGAGGGGAGCAACACGGTACGAATGACCTCGCTGCTCGCGGAGAAGCGCTCCGAGTCAGCGCCCGTGAAGCCCGCCTCGATCGACAAGCCTCGAGGGGAGAAGAACGAGCGGCCGGTCGCGGAGACGCCGCGGGGTCGAGCACAGGCCGCCTCCGTGAGCGACCGGCCGATGGACACCGTGAAGAAGGTCTCGGGGCCGCGCGTGGTGGTGGCGTTCGTCGTCGTCGCCTTGCTCGTGGCCGTGATCGCGGTGACGGCCCGATTGAAGGCGCGCGGCGTCGACTACGACATGCCGGCCCAGGTCGCCTCGACCGCCCTCGGCGCAGCGACCCCTGCGCAAGCCTCGACGGCCGCGCAAGGCCCGCAACCGGAGCCTCCCCGCACGGCGCCCAGCGTCGCGCCTCCCGCGGCGACGAGCGCGCCGAGCGCGACGGCCACGGCAGTCACGCTCGGCACCGTCGGCGACGCGCCGTCCGTCCCCCCCACGCTCCCGGCATCACCGGCCGCAGGCCACGTCGCTGCGGCGCCCCCGCACCCGCAGCCCGTGCCCGCGCCGCCGCAGCAGGCCCCTTCGCCTCCGCCGGCTCGTCAGCCTCCGCCGCCTCAGCCCGCGATCGCGACTCCGCCGCCGCCCGATACGAAGACGATCGCGCCGACCGGAAACGTCACGCGCGATGCGCAGAAGGCGCTCGATCACGGCGACACCGCGCAAGCGATCGACCTCGGACGGAAGGCGACGTCCGTCGATCCTTCGAACGCCGAAGCCTGGCTCACGTTGGGCGCGGCCTACGAAGCGGCGGGGCGCGCGTCGCTCGCCCGTGGCGCGTACCAGAGCTGCGTTTCGCACGGCAAAGGCGAGCGCGTCGCCGAGTGTCGCGCGCTTCTCGCGCAGTAGCGCCTTCCGTCGCTCGCAGGCGTCACACGCGAACGCGCGGATCGAGCCACACGTAGCCGAGATCGACCACGAGGTTGGCCACGACGACGGCGATGGAAGTCACGAGCACCGTCCCCATGATGAGCGGTCCGTCGCGGTCGAGAAGCGCCGACACACTGACCAGCCCGAGGCCCGGCCAGCGAAAGAGTGTCTCGACGACGATCGCTCCGCCGACGAGCTGTCCGAAATCGATTCCCGCGACCGTGACCACCGGCGCCAGCGCGTTCCGCAGCCCGTGACGAACGAGCACTCCGAGCCGCGAGGCGCCCTTCGCGCGGGCCGTGCGCGCGTGGTCGAGGGCGAGCGCCGCCGAGACCTCGTCCCGGACCAGGCGCGTCGCGAACGCGGCGCCGAACAGGCCGAGCGTGACGGCAGGCAAGACGAGCGCGGTCACCTGCGCGCCCGTCGTCTTTCCGTAGCCGTCGAAGGGGAGCCATCGAAGTCGGTAGGCGAACACGTACTGCAGCGCGAGGCCCGTCAGGAAGGTCGGAATGCTCGCTCCGACGAGCGTCGCCGCGACCGTCGCCATGTCCCAGACGGTCTCGCGCCTCGCGGCTGCGAACAGACCGAACGCGACCCCCAGGATCATCTGGACGGCGACCGCGGCCGCGGCGAGCAGGGCGCTCCGCGGTAGGCGCTCGGCGAGGATCGTGACCACCGGTCGGCGCTGCACGTAGCTCCGACCGAGATCGACGTGCACGGGGCCGAACGCCGCGCAGGTCGCGTGTTTCGGATCCTTCGGGTCGATCTCGCTCGTGCCGAAGTGCACGAGTCGCACGGCGAAGATCGCGTACCGCGCCGCGACGGGGCGATCGAGGCCGAGCTGTTCGCGAATCCGGGCGACCTCCTGCGGCCGCGCCTGCGGGCCGGCGACCATCCGCGCGGGGTCGCTCGGGATGACCTCGTTGACGAAGAACGTGATCGTCACCACGGCCCACACGACCGCGAGCGCCCACGCCATCCGCGAAAGTGCCCGCCGGATCAACGCGCCACTCCTAGCCCGGCCGAGAGCGCCCGCAGCAGCGGCGCCTCCTTTCGGGCGACCGCATCGCGCTCGCGATCGAGCCAGACGTCGGTGACGTCGGCAATCCAGACCGGATGCCCGTGCAAGTTGCGCACGTACGGCTGGTGCGCCTGAAAGAACCGATACGCGAACTCGAACGCCCACGGGGCTTCGTCGCAGATGACTCGCTCGGTCTGCTCGTAGAGTCGCGCGCGCGCTGCCGGATCGCGCTCACTCCGAGCGCGCGCCAGCGCATCGTCGACCGCAGCGTTCCGGTAGAAGGCGTAGTTCAGCGTGTCTTCCTCGCCAATCGACTTGCTCGAGAAGAGCGGCTCGAGGAAGTTGCTCGGGTCGGGGAAGTCCTCCTCCCACCCTTGCGGCGACATCTGCGACTTCCCGCGCCGATGGGTGAGCGAGTAGAGCGTGGGCAAGCTCGAGATCCGCAGCTGCACGCGCAGTCCGATCTTCGCGAGATCCTGTTGCATCGACATCGCCGTGAGCTCCTGCAGGCTCGGCCGCGCGAGATCGTAGACGATCGGCGCGGGCCACCCGCCCTGGCCCGTCGCCGGGTCGAACGGGTATCCAGCCTTCTTCATGTGCGCGAGCGCCGCGGCATAGTCGTAGCGCTGCCCTTCGAAGTGCGGATCGTACCCAGGCATTCCCGGCGGCACCGGCTTCGTCACCGCCGTGAGGTTCGACGACTTGAGCATCACGATGTGATCGCGATCGATCGCCGCAGCGACGGCTCTTCGCACCTCCACGTTGTCGAACGGAGGTATCTCCGTGTTCATCGAGTCGCCCTGCATGCCGTGCACCGGCTCGAGCGCGACGAACGACTTCCATCGCGGATCGCCCTCGTAGCGGATCGTGTCGGTCTGGCTGAGATCCCGAACGACGTCGATCTCGCCGCGCGAAAACTTGAACGCCTGGCTCGCGGGGTTCGAGGCGTTCAACTGCCAGGTGACGGCGTCGAGGTACGGGAGGCCGGGGCGAAAGTAGCTCTCGTTGCGCACGAGCGTGAGCGTTCGCCCGCGCTCCCATCCGCCCGGCATGACGCGGAAAGGGCCTGCGCCGCACGCCGACAAGGACGGTGAGTAGCTCTCCCCCGCGCTCGGACACGTCACGCGGAGGGCCGCCATCGCGAGCGCGGGCAAGAAGGTCGAATCGCGCTCGTGAAGACGGATGAGGACGAGGTAACGCCCTTCGACTTCGACCCCCTCGAGGTGAGGCGTCTTCTTCGACGCATAGGCGTCGTACCCTTCGATCGACTGATAGAAGCTCGCGGTCGGCGACGGCGTCGTGGGGGAGAGCGCACGCTCGATCGAGCGCTTCACGTCGGACGCGGTGAGCTCGGCGCCGTCGTGGAATCGAACCCCTTGACGCAGCGTGAAGCGGTAGGCGAGCCCATCGTCGACCTCGTCGACACGCGAGGCGAGGTCGGGGACCACGTTGCCGTTCCGGTCGAAGTCGACGAGCCCCGCATAGACGAGACGAATCACGCTCGACGTGAACATGTCGGACGCGATCGGGGGATCGAGCGTCGCAATGTCGGCGATGGACGCCAGGTGGAGCGTGCCGCCGCGGCGCGGCGTCTCGTCGTCGGGGTGCGCCGCCGCGAAGGGGGCCTCGAGCGCGGCGTTGCACCCACCGAGGACCACGAGCGACGTGGCGAGCGCCACGAGCGTCCGCTCAATCGCGCGCGCCGAGAGCATCCTTGAGTCCTTCGCCGAGCAGGTGGAACCCCAGAACGGCGGCGATGATCGCCGTCGCCGGTGCTGCCACGAGCCACGGTCCAGCGAGGTAATAGTCCTGCCCTTCGTACAGCATCCTCCCCCACGTCGGCGCCGGGGGGGCGATCCCGACACCGAGATATCCAAGGATACTCTCCGCGAGAATCATCTGAGCGACCGAGATCGTGGCGGCGATGGCCAGAACGCCGCTCACGTTCGGAAGGACGTGACGCAACAAGATGCCAGGAGTCGAGCGGCCGAGCGCGCGCGCCGCGAGGACGAAATCGAGAGAACGCACCTGCATCGTCTTCGCGCGGAGGACGCGAGCGGTACCGAGCCATCCGGTCGCGCCCAGGACGAGGACCACCGTCGTCGCCGTCGTGTGATCGAGCGCCGCGCTGATCGCCATGACGAGGAGCAGGAAGGGAAACGCGAGTCCTACGTCGACCATGCGCATCAGGAGCATGTCGACATTGACCCGAGGGCCGCGCTTCAGGGGCTCGATTCGCGCGAGCTCACCCGTGACGCGCACGGCCAGGCCAATCGCGATCGCGAGCACCGCCCAGCCACCGTGGCCCGCCAGCGCGAGCACGACGGCGCCGAGCGAGCCGATCCCGATCGACCAGGGTATCCGCGTCCCCTCGCTCCCTTCGAACCACCCGGAAACGACCCCGACCGTCGCGCCGATCGCCGTCGCGAGCAGGGTGGCGAGCATGCCGATGGCGAGCGAGAGCCGGGCTCCGACGGCCAGCCGCGCGAACTCGTCCCGGTAGATCCGGTCCGCGCCGAGCCAGAAGTGGCGCGAGGGACCGATGGGGGTGTGGAGCGGCGACACCCCGTTCGTGAAGTCGCTGGTGAATGCGTCGTGCGGCGCGACGAGCGGTCCGATGGTCGCGAAGACGGCGAGGGCGACGACGATCGAGAGACCGGCTCTCGCGGCCCGACTGCCACGCCAGCGAGACGTCACGGCGCCTTGCTCCGAAGGAAGCCTTCGACCACCTCCGCGAACGCGTCGGGAACCTCTTCCGCGGGGGAGTGGCCGCAGTCGAAGACCTCGAAGCGCGCCCGCCGCAGCTCGCGCGCGAGCCTCCGGCCGTGCTCCACGGGGACGGAGCGGTCGCTTCGGCCCCACGCCACGAGCGTCGGCGCGTTCACGCGAGGGATGCTCGCCACGAGCGGGCGAGTGTCCAGCGTCGCCAGCATCGTCGCGTAGGCGGCTTCGCGAGCGGCCGGCGCGTTGAACGTCTCGAACATGCGTTCGAGTCGAATCGCCGGTGCGCTCTCCGGACTCGCGTAGACGTTCTCTTCGAAGAAACGGCGGAAGGTCGCACGTCCGTACATCTGCTTGAAGACGATGGGGCCGAGGATCGGGAGCGTGGCGATGGATGCGGCAACGTTGCGACGGGAGCCGTACACGGTCGGATCGACGAGGATCAGCCTCTCGACCAGATCGGGATGGTTGGCCGCGAGCATCATCGCAATGGCCCCGCCCATCGAGTGCCCGCAAACGGAGACACGTCCCACGCGCAACGCGGCGATCAAATCGACGAGGGACTCCGCAAACCCCTCGAACCCGTAGCCGTAGCGCGCGGGGGAGGGTTTCTCGCTCTCTCCGAACCCCGGCAGATCGGGGACGATCACGCGGAAGCTGCGCGCGAGCCTGGGAAAGACCTCCTCCCAGACCGCGCCGCTCCACAGGAATCCGTGCACGAGGAGGAGCGTCGCTCCGGCGCCCGCCTCGTGGAATCGGATCCGAGCTCCCCGCGCGCTCACGTCGCGCGTGAGCGGCCGGACTACGCCAGGGGGCGGATTGCGGTCCTGTTGGGGCATCGCACGCGCCCAGGAAGATAGTCGACAAGCGCGCGCGAGGGGGAGGCGCGACGCGAGGCCGATGTCGAAACTACGCAACATTTCTTCCGAACGAGCCGATGGGAAGGAGAGGAGAGCAGGAGCGTCCGCATGAATTCCACCCGTCCCCCCGTTTTCGTGACCAGTTTCAGCGGCGAGCGCTTCGAGCTGCTCGAATGCATCGGTCGAGGCGCGACCGGCGGCGTCTACCGCGCGAGGAGCTCGGGCTCGAGCGCGCGTGCGTCCGGATTCGCGCGGGACGTCTGCATCAAGAGGCTCGCGGGGCAGCTCTCCGCCGAGGGGGAGCAGGCGATGCGCGAGGAGGCGCGGCTCCTGGCGAGCGTGCGCCATGCCAACGTCGTGTCCCTGCTCGCGATGGGCCACGAGCCGAGCGGCGCCCCCTTCCTCGTCATCGAGCTCATCGACGGTGCCGATCTGCGCACGCTCACGCACGCGGTGACCTCCGGCCCCGCGAGCCCGGGCGGCCTTCCCGACCTCGTCGCGGTGCATGTGGCTTGCGCGCTACTTCGCGCTCTCGGCGCGGTCCAGCGCGCCATACCGGGCCTGGTACACCGCGACGTCACCCCCCACAACGTGTTGCTCTCGCGTGAAGGCGAGGTGAAGCTGACCGACTTCGGTATCGCCCTCGCTTTGGATCGCGCGCGATGGACGCGCCCGAGCGTCGTCAAAGGGAAGTTCGGTTACATGGCGCCCGAGCAGATCCGCGGCGAGGTCCTCGACGTGCGGACGGATCTATTTGCCGTGGGCGTCGTCCTCTTCGAGCTCCTCGCGCGCCGTCGTCCGTGGTTTGCGCCGCGCGGGACGATGGACGAGCTTCGCGCCATCGAACGGGGCGAAATTGGCTCGATCGTCGAGTGTCGTCCGCGCCTCGACCGCGTCCTGGCCGACGCCGTCGACCGCCTGCTGGCGCTCGACAAGCGGGACCGCTTCCCCACGTGCGACTCGGCGCTGCGTGCGCTCGGTCCGTTCAGCGCCGGCGATCTCGGATCCCTGCGCCTCGCGTCGATCATCGACGCCGCTCTCCCCGTCCGTCGCGAAATCCCCCAGGCTCGAACGTCCGACCGAGGACCGGACACCCAGTCCGCACCCAGGTCGGATCTGGCGCTCGCATCGCGCGATGGCGATCATGTCGCATATGGACCTGCATGCGACGACGGCCCCGATCTCTCAATGATCGAAAGGGGTTTGTGATGCGTCCATACGCGCTCGAATCGCGTGTCCATCTAGGACATTATTTGTCCGCACGTTGATCTAAGCACGCGTGCACACGTCCATTATGGAAGAAGGCAAATTTTTCTGCCCGAATGGATTGACCCCTGTCTTTTCCATCACGTACATTGCAAATTGTCCGATAGATGCCGATGCCGACTCGATCCAACGCCCCCGCAACCTGGTCATCCGTGAAGTGTACGGACGGCCTGGAGCGAGCGCCCGAGAGCATCAGGTTTCGGGCGCAGTGCGCCGTCGTTTGTCTGGATTAGTTACTTCGTCGGTCGCCCCGCGCCCCTCTGGGCGCGAGTAACGACGGGGTTCAGGGGACGGGGAAAAGCGAATCGTCGGCCGGCGTGAGGCGCGCCGGGGTGACGACGACGGGAAGTCTTGCGCGCAGCGCGAGGGAGAAGCGCGTGCGTCAGCAAGCGTCGAAAAGCACCAACCGGGAGGAGTAGCCATGGACCCGAAAGACATCTCGGACAGCGTGGAAGTAGCGAGGGACATCGAGAGCGACGGCGCCGCCGTGGGCGAGCAGCCGCACACGATGGGGGCTCTTGCGCTCAAGACCGCCGATCAGGCCGTCACCCGCGAGCAGCGCCGCTCGCGTCGCAAGCGTGAAGTGCGCGCCCGCACCATCAGCGTGAAGCGCATGACGAAGCGCGAGCTCGAGCTCGGACGCATGCTCTATCCGGACGTCGAGGACATCGCGAAGCCGAAGGAGCGGGCGGAGTGCGGGAACGGCGAGCGTCCTTGCCCGTTCGTGTCGTGCAAGCACCACCTCTATCTCGACGTGAGCGCCAAGACGGGCGCCATCAAGCTGAATTTCCCGGATCTCGAAGTCTGGGAGATGACCGAGACGTGCGCGCTCGACGTCGCGGACCGCGGTGGGACGACGCTGGAAGAGGTCGGCGCGATCATGAACCTGACGCGCGAGCGCATTCGCCAGGTCGAGGTGAAGGGGCTCGCGAAGCTGCAAGCGCTGCGCGACATGATGGCTCTCCGCGACTACGTGGACGAGGGGCCCGTCGGCAAGCGCCGCCTGCCGGTGCTGAAGGCGGCCGAGGTCGAAGAGGACGAGGAGGAGGCCGAAGTCGAGGCCGAGGCCGAGGCCGACGAGGAGAAGGCCGTCGAGCGCGAGTTCAACGTGGACGCGTTCGTCTCGACCGACTTCGACGCCGAGTGACTAGCAGCGGTTGACCGCGCGTGGCCGGCGGAATAACTCCGCCGACATGGCGATCCAAACCGCGCTCCTCTCCGTTTCGGACAAGACTGGGCTTTTCGAGTTCGCCAGGGCGCTCCACGAGCGCGGCGTGATGATTCTCTCGAGCGGGGGGACCGCGAAGGCGCTCGTCGAGGCGGGCGTGCCGGTCGAGACCGTCGAGAGTTACACGGGATCGCCCGAGGTGATGGGGGGGCGCGTAAAGACGCTGCACCCTCGAGTTCACGGCGGGATCCTGTCGCGCGGCGAGATCGACAAGGGGGACCTGGCGCGCCTCGGTGGGCGCGAGATTGACCTCGTCTGCGTCAATCTCTACCCGTTCGAGAAGACTGCGGCCGACCCCAAGTCGAGCCATGAGCACATCGTCGAGAACATCGACATCGGCGGCCCCTCGATGATCCGGTCGGCCGCGAAGAACCACGCGCGCGTCGCGGTGGTGTGTGATCCGGCGGACTACGGGCGCGTGGTGGAGGCCATGGGTCAGGGGGGCGAGGGGGACATCCCCGCGGGCCTTCGTGCCGAGCTGGCGGCGAAGGCGTTTGCGCACACGGCGGCGTACGACGGCGCGATCGCCGGCTACCTCTCGTCTCGCGCGAGTGACGGGACGCGCGCGCAGTTTCCGCTCTACCTCACGTTGCCGTTCGAGCGGGCGTATGGGCTTCGCTATGGCGAGAACCCGCACCAGCAGGGGGCTTTCTACGTGGAGCGTAATGCCCCCCCGGGATCGCTCGCGCGCGCCGAGAGCCTCGGGGCCGGCGGCAAGGAGCTGAGCTTCAACAATCTGGTCGACGTCGAAGCCGCTCTCGACGCGGTCCGCGAGTTCGAGCGGCCAGCCGCCGTGGTCGTGAAGCACACGAACCCGTGCGGCGTGGCGGTCGCCGGCGCTCTCGACGCGGCGTACAGGTCCGCGCGCGACGCCGATGCTCTGAGCGCGTTCGGAGGCATCGTCGCGCTCAACCGCGAAGTCGACGAGCCGACCGCGCGCCTGCTGGCCGAGACGTTCCTGGAGTGCGTCGTGGCGCCGCGATTCACCGACGCGGCGATGGATGTCCTGCGCGCGAAGAAGAACCTGCGCCTGCTGGCGACCCGCGAGTGGCTCGCCGCGAATCACACTTCGATGCAGTACAAGCGCGTCGGCGGGGGGCTCGTCGTCCAGACGCGCGATGCGACCGCGGCCGGCGAGGTGATGCACGGAAAAGTCGTGAGCAAACGACCGCCTACGCCCGAAGAGCTCGACTCACTCGAGTTCGCGTGGCGCGTGTGCAAGCACGTGAAGTCGAACGCCATCGTGCTGGCGCGCGGGGAGCGGACCGTGGGGGTCGGAGCCGGGCAAATGTCTCGGGTGGTTTCGGTGCAGATTGCATGTGAGAAGGCAGGCGATCTGGCGAAGGGGAGCGTGCTCGCGTCGGACGCATTCTTCCCGTTCCCGGACGGCCTCGAAGCAGCCGCGAAAGCCGGTGTCACCGCCGTCGCACAGCCCGGCGGGAGCGTGAAAGACCCCGACGTCATCGCCGCGGCTGACGCGCACGGGCTCGCGCTGGTGATGACCGGAGTTCGTCACTTCCGGCACTGAAAGGTCGCCTCACACCGCTCTCGTTTGTTGGCCCAATCACGCGCGGCGTGATGAGTGGAGTTGCACGCTTAGCGAAGCAACTCGCAGCGCGCAGGACCACGCGGGAGACGTTCCATGGCCGGAATGATCGAGAGCTGCAGCGTTTGCGGCAAAGGGTTCGAGGTCCAGTTTCGCTACCAGATGGAGGAGCGGGACGGAGGATTCGCGTTTTTCTGCTCGACCGCGTGCAACGGCAAAGCCGTCCGCGGCGAGGTCGATGGCGGCGCGACGTGCGATGCGTGCGGAAAGCGCTTCGCCGTCGAGCTCGTGTCTCAGGTGCTCAAGGTGCAAGGGCAGAGGCGCTACGCATGCGGTGACGAGTGCCGCACGCAGGTGCTCGCCGAAGCAGGGGGAGCGAAGCTCGCGTCGTTCATGGCGCCAGTCGTTCCGCCGGCTCCGCCCTCGACGCCGACGATCACCGCATCTCCGAGCGCGGCGCCGCCGCCTCGCGATCTTCAATCACAAGGGGGGCACCGGGAAGACGACGACCACCGTGAGCATCGCCGCCGGGCTGGCCGAGCGCGGGCTCAAAGTGCTCCTCGTGGATACGGACTCGCAGGGGAACGTCGGCGTCTCGCTCAACGTGAAGACCGAGCGGTCGCTGTACCACGTGCTCGTGATGGGGTTGAAAGCGCAGGACGCCGCCGTGCAGGTGCGCCCGAACCTCGACCTCATCTGCGCGAACGAGACGCTCGCGGCCGCGGAGCTCTATCTCGCCGGTCGGCAGAACCGTGATCGCGTGCTGCGCGACCGACTCATGGCCGCGTCGGATGCGTATGACGTCGTACTGGTCGATTGCTCGCCGTCGCTGTCCCTGATGAACCAGAACGCGCTCGTTTTTGCCGATGGGATCCTCGTACCGGTGGCGTGTGACTTCCTGTCGCTCGTCGGCGTGCGGCAGGTGATCAAGACCGTCAAGAACGTGAATGCCCTCCTGCACCACCCGGTGCAGATCTGGGGAGTCTTGCCGACGTTCTACGACGCGCGCGCGCGCATCTGCCGCGATGCCGTGGACACGTTGAAGCAGCACTTCGGCGAGCGATGCCTTTCGCCGATCCGCGCGACGATGAAGATCAAGGAAGCGCCTGCCCAGGGGCGGACGATCTTCGAGTACGCGGGATCGTCGAACGCCGCGACGGACTATTGGCGCGTCGTAGACACGTTGATCGACGGACACGGCGCTGCGAGCGCCGAGGCTCCGTCGAGCGAAGACGATGGCCAGGATGCACTCACGGCATGAGCGGGCAGGCGAACGCAAACGAGGCGCGGGAAGACACCCGCGTGGCAAACACGAGAGGCGGAGGATGAAATGACGGCGCGGGACGGAGGATCGGGAATCGGGGCGGCGGCGCGTGTCCTCGACGGGGACGAGGTGCAGGGGGTCCTTTCGGGCTCCTTCTACTCGCCCGCGGAGAGTGGCGCGTTCCCCAAGAGCGCAGAGCGGACGCCGGCCACGAAGCCGACGCACTACAAGGTGATCTGCATCTCCATGTACACCAAGGATCTCGAACGGCTCGATTCGCTCGTGGACGAGCTGAAGTCGCGCGGGATGACGAAGGCGAGTCGTAGCGCGTTGATTCGCGCGGCGCTCGATCAGGTCGATCTGGACAAGGTTCCGCGCGGGATGTGATTGCGGCTACGCGAGGTCGTGCCAGAACGCCTCGAGATCCGCGGGGAGCGGTGCTTCGATCGTGAGGTCCTCGTGCGTCGCCGGGTGCGGGAGCATGAGCCGCCATGCGTGGAGCGCGTGGCGTGGTAGCTCGAGCCGGGCGACGTCGCTCTCCGTGAGCTCGCCGTCCACGCCGCGAGCGAAGCAGCCGTCGTCGGGGCCGTAGAGTTTGTCGCCGACGATGGGAGTGCCGAGCGACGCGAGGTGGATCCGTATCTGGTGCTGGCGCCCCGTCTCCAGGCCGCAGCGAACGCGAGCGTAAGTGCGCCCGTCGCGCGTGGTTCGCGTCGACTCGACGTCGAAGCGCGTGGCTGCGTAGAGCGCGTCCTTCGTCTCGCCGACGCGCATCTTCACGCGCGTCCGGTGGGTCGGGTCGAGCTCGACGGGCTTCTCGTAGCGCCCCTCGGGTGGGACCCCCCAGGTGATCGCGACGTACGTCTTCTCGATCCCGGCGCGATCTTCGAAGACCCACTTGAGCGCGCGATCGAACGCCGCATTCTTTGCCAGCAGGATGACGCCGCTCGTCTCACGATCGAGCCGATGCGCAAGCGAGAGCCACTCTCCGGGCCGCGCGCGCTGCAGCACCTTGATGAGGGTGTTCTTGTGGTAGCGGGCGCTAGGGTGCACCGGGAGCCCGGATGGCTTGTTGACCGCCAGCAGCTCGGCGTCCTCGTAGAGGATGGGCACGTCCGTCGGGACGGGATCCTCGTCCCACGGCGCCCGCCACAGGAGGATCTGCTGGAACGGTTTCACGCGCTCGTTCGGCTGCAATCGCCGCCCGCGGTCGTCGTAGGCGCTCGCCCGAATGATGAACTGCGTACGCGTGCGACTCGTGCGTTTGAGCTGCGCTTGCAGAAATACGTCGAGTCGCTGCCCAGCGACCTCGGGCGGTACGCGGAAGGCAGACACGACGGACCCTTCGGGCACCCCCTCGGGGCGGAACCAGTCCGTTTCGTCGGCTCTTCGCACGCGCGTCATCGAGCGGCAGAGCATGAACGCGACTCCGCCCGTGCGCCAACGGGAATGCTCCGTGATTTCGGCCCGATTCGAGTGTAGAAGCGTGGGCTCAATGGAGATTCTCTTCGTTTCGACCGAGCTGGCGCCGTATGTGAAGGTCGGTGGCCTCGCCGACGTGATGGCCGCGCTCCCGAAAGCCCTGCGAGGGCTCGGGCACAAGACGACGATCGTGCTGCCCCGCTACGGCGCCTTCGAAGCGAGCGGGCTGCTCGCTGCGCGGCGGTTGACGCCGCTCGAGATCAAGCTGGGAAACAAGACCTGGCAGGTCACGGTGTACGACGCAAAGCTCCCGTCGCAGGTCGAGCTCGCGCTCGTGGACGTCCCGGGGCTCTTCGATCGCAAAGGGGTCTACGGCGAGAACGGCGAGGACTACCCGGACAACGCGACCCGCTTCGCGGTGCTCTCGCGCGCCGCCGCCGAGATCGCCAAGCAGCGCGTCGCCGCCGGAGCGCCTTTCGACATCGTCCACTGCCACGACTGGCCGACGGCGCTCGTCCCCACGTACATCCGCGAGCTCGCTCGCGAGGTCCCCCAGCTCGCGACCACCAAGAGCGTCCTCACGATCCACAACCTCGCGCACCAGGGGACGTTTCCGAAAGACGTCCTGCCGTCGCTGGGCCTCGGGTGGGACCAGTTCTCGATCGACGGGATCGAGTTCTATGGTGGGCTCAACGTGCTCAAGCAGGGGATCCTCACGGCCGACGCCGTGACGACGGTGAGCACGACGTACGCCCGCGAGATCCAGACCCCCGGGCACGGCTGCAAGCTCGACGGCGTCCTGCGCGAGCGGGCGCGGGCGGTCATCGGCATCCTCAACGGCGTCGACTACGCGATCTGGAACCCGGCCACGGATCCGGCGTTGGCGGCTCGCTACGACGCGGAGGACGCGACGAACAAGGCGCGATGCAAGGCCGCCCTGCAGAAGGAGCTGGGGTTCCCGATCGACAATGCCGTGCCCCTGATCGTGAACGTCGGGCGCATCGTGCAGCAGAAGGGGAGCGATCTGGTGGCCGGCGCCATCACCAAGCTTCTCCGGGCGACCGACGCGCAGATCGTCGTCGCCGGCGATGGCGACGCAGCGCTCATGACGAAGCTCGAGGATGCAGTGGCCAAGGGGCCCGGGCGCGCCGTCTTCATTCGTGCTGCGAGCGAGCACGTCGTGCACCGGATGTTCGCCGGGGCGGACTTCGCGCTCGTCCCGAGCCGGTTCGAGCCGTGCGGCCTCGTGCAGATGTACGCGCAGCGCTACGGCGCGCTTCCCGTTGCACGTGCGACGGGGGGGCTCGCGGATACCATCGTGGACTGCGACGCGAAGCTCGAGACGGGGACGGGTTTCCTGTTCGACGAAGAGACCGCCGAAGCGCTCGTAGGGGCCGTCGAGCGTGGAATCGCGGCACGCACGTCGTCCCGCTGGCCCTCTCTCGTGCGTCGCGTGATGCGGCTCGATCGCGGCTGGGAGCGCCCCGCGCGCCAGTACGAACAGGTCTATCGCCAGCTCGCGCGCTGAAGCGGCGCGGGGCGCGTCCGGCTCAGCGAACGCGAATCACGTGGTGCGCGCGGTCGACCGCGCGCAGCGCCTTCGCCATCCACGACGCGCGAAACGCCACGCGCGACAGGGCGATGAGCTGATGCACGATGGTGAGGGCCATGAGAGCGGCTCCGCCGCGCCCTCCCAGCTTCGCGGCGACGAGCGCACCGATGGCGACCGGGGTCCAGCCGGCCGCGCAGCGCCAGCCCCACGACCAGAGAACGGAGATGGGGTGTCGGAGGAAGGCGTTCATGGCGCAGCGGCACGCGCGGATTGCTCGCACGCGAAACCGCACCGACGCCGCGCGTGCGAGATCGTGGAGCACGCCAATCACGCACGCTCCCCCGAGAATGACGAGCCCTACGAGCCAACCGAGCTGATCGGCCCGAGCCTCGCCCAAGCTGTCGGCGGTGCGCCTCGAGATGAGGTTCGCGGCGACGAGCGCGGCGCCCACGATCAAAGCCTCCAGGAGCGCGGCGATCGCGAAGAGCGACGAGAGGGTCGGGAACACGGCCGCGCCTCGCGCGACGATCGCTCGAACCGGAGGCGGTCGTCGTTCGCGCGTCACGTACGCCATGGACGCGACCAGCGCCGCGAGAGGGACGAGATCGGCGAAGCCAGCGACGAGGAAGACCAAGATCGCGAGCGTCTCGATCCCCGAGAAAGTCCCTTTCATGACGGTGAGCAGGTCGACGAAGGCGTGCGCACCTGGCGTCCAGAGCGGCTCGTCGCCCGAGGGGTGAGCGCCGTAGAACGACGAAACCATCGACGAGACCGGCCATGCGATGAGGAGCGCGAACGCCATTTGCCACGCCCAGAACGCGACCACCGCGAGCGGACGCCTGCGCGCGCGCATCGAGTCGGTCGCAAGCAGCACGAGGTCGTCCTCGCCGCGCGGCGGGGGCAAGGCGTCCGGATCCCACGCGCTCGTGTCGTCGCTCGGGCTCACGGGAGCACCGCTTGGAGAGCGAGCTCGCACCAGTAGAGGAGCCGCTCGAACGATCGCGGTGCCCCGGCGCGCGGCTCGGCGGCCGGCATCGCGAAGTTGTTGGTCATCTTCTCGTCGAGCAGCACACGATCGTCGGGGTCGACGACCGCAGCCCTCAGGGGAACGTCGCCATGGTACGGGATGCGAATGCTCCGGCCGTCTCCGTCCCAGTGGATGCGCTGCTTGCCGCCGTCCTCGCGAACGAGATCGATCTCGACCGGGAACGCGAGCGTGCCGTGCCTCTCCACGAGCACCCAGCCGTCATAACCGTTGATCGTCTTTGGCAGCGCCGTCTCGCGCTTCCCTCCACGGTCGAACAGCCCTGCCGGCTCTCGCGCATGCGAGCTCGAGACCTCTCTCACCACGTAGTCGATCCACCCCTCGTCGAACAGCGCCGTGCGCAGCGTCTGTGCGACGTGGTCCCCCATCACGTCGCGGAAGACGGCGAGCAGCTCCTCGGGACCGGGGTGCCCGTAGCGATGCTTGCGCGCGTAGCGTCCGAACGCGCGTCCGACGAGCTCGTCTCCGTAGGTACGACGGAGGGTCTGGAAGATCGTCGCCGTGCGGTCGTAAACGAGGCCACCGACGTCCGCGCCGTCCTCGAAAGCGTACGCAGGGAGGGCGACGGGAGCATCGTGTGCCGTCCTGTTCGACCCGATCGCCTGGATCGTCTGATCGCTCACGTCGAGACCGAACAGATCGACGGCGGATGCCGACCCGAGGAACGAATTCATCGCAAGCGCTTCCGCGTACGAGTTGAGCCCCTCGTCGAGGAACGGCCAATCGACTTCGTTCGTCCCGATCAGTCCGTAGAAGTACTGGTGCCCGAACTCGTGCAGCGTGGTGATCTCGAGCGCGAAGATGCCCGGCGGGCCGTACCAGGCTCCCCCCGTCGTGATGAGCGTCGGATATTCCATGCCGCCCGCTTCGCTCGCGCGCAACGGGGGGTGCACGAGCGTGAGCACTTCGTAGGGGTAGCGCCCGTAGCGCGCTCCGAAATCGGGGAGGCCGAAGCGAATCGTGCGGAGCTCGCGCTGCGCGTCGGCCTTGTAGTTCGGCGGATAGAGCACGGTGACGCGGACTCCGTCGATCACCTCCTTGTCGACCTGCCACTCGTCCCACGCGGTCCATGCGAAATCGTGAATGTCGCCCTGGACGTGCCGCTCGACGCGCCGTCCCGCCTCGATTCGCGTGTCGATCGCCGGCCCGGTCGCGCCGATCACGTACCCCTGCGGGACGTCGAGCGTGACGTCATAGGTGCCGTAGTCGGCGTAGAACTCCGCCAGGTGGTGAAAGGGGAAGTGAGCCCACGTGCCGTCGGGCTCCAGCCGGGCGATCTTCGGAAACCACTGCCCGACCATGTGAAACTTCCCGAGGTACCCCGTGCGCTCGACGACGGACGGAAGCTTGTCGTCCCAGACGACGTCGATCTGAAGCTTCCCCCCCGGTGCGAGCTCGTGGGGGAGGGGGACGCGCACGTCCGTCTCGTCTTCGTCACCGGGCCGCTGAAGCTCCGCGTTCGTCCAGAGGTCGGTGGTGATTCCCCCCTCTTCGCGCAGCGCGAACTTGCGCACGTCGATGGTTCCCCAGTCTTGCACCGGCTGCGTCCCGCGGAAGCCGCTGCTGGGCTCGCGCAGCCACACCGAGCGCTGGTTCTTGAAGGCGTTGAGGTACAGGTGCACCCAAAGCTCCTTCACCGGCGCGCTCGAAGCGTTGCGCCACGTGATCGTCCCTTCCCCGTGAACGGTATGCTTGATGGGGTCGAGTGACGCGCGGAGCGCGTAGTCGACGACGTCTTCGGCGTGCGGTGCGAGCGACGCGTCGCCGTCGAAGCGCGCCTCGTCGTTCGGGGGCGAGCTGTTGCTCCCGGGTGAGGTCGTCGTTGCGGCGCCCGCGGGGGAGGTGGGGGTGTGCCCCGCGATGGGCGGCGGCGATGCAGAGCCAGGGGACGTGGATGCCGCCAGCGCCGTCACCAGGGCGAGCGCGGCTAGCGAGGCGAACGGGCGAGACGACGACACGAGTCGCAACCTATTCAAACTCGGGCCCCGCGGCGAGCCTGGTCTCGCCAGCGCGACGGTTCTGGTATCTTCGTCGTTCGATGGTCACCCCGAAAACACGCACGATCCTCCTCCTGTCATTGGCATCGCTCGCGCTCGCGTGCGGCGGAGAAACCGTCCCCGCGCAGGCCCCGAACGCCACCACCTCGCCGCCCTCCACGACGGTGCCGCCCGGCGAGGCCAAAGTCGCGGCTCACGGGTGCGGGGCCTCCGACCAGGTGCAGAAGCACGACCTGAACTCGGCTACGGCGACCCAGGCGCTCGTCCCGTGCGCGAAGGCGGGGGCGAGCGACTACTCCGGGATGATTCAGATCGAGACGATCCCCGAAGGCATCCACATCACCATCCACGCCACCGACGACCAGGTCGACCTCGGGATGCTCGGGTCCGACGCAAAGGTTCGCGACGCAGTGATCGTCTACCCGAGAGGGAAGGGGTCCAAGGCGGTCGAGGTGCCGCTCATGAAAGCGACCGACGGCTATGTCGGGGACAAGATCGTCATGTGGGACGATCTCGACAAACTGACCGACGACGGCACCAAGCTCGACATCGCGGTCTTCGATCACGACAAGGCCGGAGAGGCGTCCGAGGAGATGCATGTCTCGGTCGCGGTGAGCACCGGGAAGAGCTGCGAGAAGGCGCAGGACGAGAACCCGCAGACGATCGACATGGGCAAGGGGAACGCGACGCCGGATCTGACGGACGCACAGCTGGGCGGTCCGGTGAAGGACAGCTCGTGGTTCTCGAGCTGTGGCCTCGCCGATAGCGCGAACGCCGACGTCTGCGTCGCGGTGAAGCACGGGAAGCCGCTGGGGGTGTCCGTCGGTGTGACTCCGGAGAACAAGCGGGTCGCCGCGTGCATCGATCGACAGGCAAGGAAGCTCCACTGGCCTGACAGCAACAAGCTCGACGTCGTTCATCAGAAGTTCTAGGGCGGGCGTAATGCCCGGGGGGGCGGCATGCGAGCGGATCCCACGGCTCTTATCTCGGATGCGGTCCGCGCGGCCGGTCTGAACCTTTTCGGCTCTTGCGGGATCGAGGCCTACGATCGCCGAGCCCCACGCGGACTGCGCGCGCCGGACCTGATGCCACGCGCGCGCGGTGTCGTCGTCGTCGCGAGCGCGGGGCGCGAGCTCTGGCAGAGCTTGTGTGCGGAGCTGGATGCGGACGGCGGGGAGCGCGCGGGATGGCGGAGGGAGAACCCGCTCGATGCCTACGTCGCTCGCGCGCTCGATCGCGCCGACATCGCGCTGGCTCATGCGGGAATCGAGAGCCGTCGATTCGAGCCGACGCTCGATGCGCCCGTCCCACTCGATTTTCGCGCGCTCGGCGAGATCGCGGGCCTGGGGACGATGGGGCCGTTCGGTCTCCTCATCCATCCGACGCACGGCCCGTGGTGGGCCCTCCGCGGCGCGTGGCTCGTCGATGCCGACGTCGCGCGGCCGCAGACGCCGGCGGCGCCGTGCGCAGGCTGCTCGGCACCGTGTCTCGGCAGCTCCCGCCGTCCGGAGGGCATTCTCCTCGCGACGCCGAGCGTGCGCGGGCGGTGTCCGGTCGGGAGCAAATCGCGGTATTCGGACGAGCAGATCGCCTACCACTACGATCGCGAGGCGACGCTGAGGCGCCTGCGCGGCGCGTAGTATCGCGCGCCTGAAGAGAGCCGTCAGAAGAGACCCAGCTGGGTCTTCTCTTTGCGCGCCACCGGCCGTTCGAACGTGGTGGCGGGCGCCTCATCCCAGGCGGCGCGATCGGTCGACAATCCGAGTCTGCGGGTGGTCGCTTCGAACAGCGCTCCGATGCTCTCTGCGTACGGTCCCTCACCCGAGCCCCGCGTGCCGAATCGCGCGTCGTTCATCTTCCCCGCGCGCGTCTCCTTGATCCTGCGAAGGACGCGATCGGCTCGGAGCGGCAATGTCGCGCGCAGTCGTTCCTCGAACACTTCCTTCACCGCCCCAGGGAGGCGAACCAGCGTGTAGTTCGCGAAGGACGCCCCGGCATCCGCGGCCGCGCGGAGCACGTCGCCCATCTCTTCGTCGTTCAGCCCCGGGATGATCGGCGCAACCATCACCCCGACGCGCACGCCTCGCGACGCGAGCTTCTCGATCGTGCGGATTCGGCGCTGCGGCGTGGCCACGAATGGCTCGATGGCGCGCGCCTTCTCCGCGCTCCAGAAGGGAACGCTGATCGCGACGCCAACGCGGGTCACCTTCGTGAGGGCTTCGAGCACGTCGAGGTCACGCTCGATGAGCGGCGACTTCGTGACGATGCCGCACGAGTTCTTGTACTCCGCGCACACCTCGAGGCACCCGCGCGTGAGTCGGTACGAGGCCTCGAGCGGTTGGTAGCAGTCGGTCACGCCGCTGAAGACGACGTGCTCGCCCTTCCACGACGCCTTCTCGAACGCGTCGCGGAGGAGCTGCGGCGCGTCTGGCTTCACGACGATCTTCCGCTCGAAGTCGGTGCCCGCACCGAGCGAGAGATACTCGTGCGTCGGCCTCGCGTAGCAGTAGGCGCAAGCGTGGAAGCACCCTCGGTACGGGTTCACGCTCCAGGAGAAACCGAGATCCGGACTGTCGTTCCTCGAAAGGATCGAGCGCGAGTGATCCTCGTAGACGTGAAGGTCGGCGTGAGGCTGCTCGCCGTCGAGGTATGCAACGTCGGTCGAGGCCCAGGGATTCGGTGGATTCGCGACCGGCCGGAAGAGCACTCCAAAAGGATACTGCTCTTATGTTCAGTTCGCAAACCGTCGGTCGCGTCCTATTCGCGCGGGCCGTGAATCGTGAGGACGGGTCGTGTGACCGTGCGGATCACGTTCTCCGCGACGCTGCCGAGAAGCGCGCGCGCGAGGCCTCGACGCCCATGCGTCCCGATGACGATCACGTCGGCCTGCATCTCCTCCGCGACGGCGCGGATCTCTTCCGCGGGGTTCCCCTCGCGCAGAACGGTCTCGAGGGGGACGCCGCGCGAGCTGCGGGCGCTCACCGCTGCATCGAGGCCCGTCCTGCCGGCATCTTGAATCCGGCTCGCGATCTCCGCCGTCGCGACGAGCGAACCGTCCGGAAAGCCGATCACCGGGATCTCGTAGGCGTGCATCACCATGATCGAGGCGTTGAACTTCTGCGCCAGCTCGATTGCGAAATCGAGCGCCTTGTCGGAAGTATCGGTGAAATCAGTCGGAACCAGGATCTTGCGGATGGCGAGCATGCCGAGATGGTCGTGCTGCCACGTGGCTTTCGCCAGAGGCAAAAGCCTTCAGTTCGAACTTTTTTCGCGCGCCTTCTCGCTCTTCGCCCGTGACACGAATCGGAAGACGAGCGCCTTCGACGCATCCAGGTCGATCTCGACGCGGCCGCCGTGCTCGAGCTTCCCGAAGAGGAGCTCCTCGCCGAGTGGCCGCTTCACCTCTTCCTGGATGACGCGCGCGAGCGGTCGCGCACCGAAGTCTGCGTCGTACCCCTTCTCGGCGAGGTAGCTGCGCGCGGCAGGCGTGACCTCGAGCTCGACGTGCTTCGCCAGGAGCTGGCCGTCCAGCTCGCGGAGGAACTTGTCGACGATGCTCGACATGACGCCGGGCGTGAGCGGATTGAACTCGATGCGCGAGTCGAGCCGGTTGCGGAACTCGGGGCTGAACATCCGCTTGTACTCGCGCTCCGCGTCGCCCTCGCTGCGCCCGGCTCCGAAGCCGACGGCGCGGCGCGCGAGGTCACGGGCACCCACGTTGCTCGTCATGAGCAGGATCGTGTGACGGAAATCCGTGGCCTTGCCGTTGTTGTCCGTCAGCTTGCCGTGGTCCATCACCTGAAGGAGCACGTTGAAGACGTCGGGGTGCGCCTTCTCGATTTCGTCGAGCAGGACCACGGCGTGCGGTGTCTTGGCGATGGCGTCGGTGAGCAGGCCACCCTGGTCGAAGCCCACGTACCCCGGCGGTGCCCCGATGAGGCGCGAGACCGTGTGGCGCTCCATGTACTCGCTCATGTCGAAGCGTACGAGGTTGATCCCCATCGTCTTGGCGAGCTGCTTCGCGACCTCGGTCTTCCCGACGCCCGTGGGGCCCGTGAAGAGGAACGAGCCGATCGGCTTCTCGGGGTTCCGGAGGCCGGCGCGGGCGAGCTTCATCGCGGACACGAGATGCGTGATCGCGACGTCCTGGCCGAAGACCACCTTCTTCAGCTCGAGATCGAGATTCCGCAAGGACTCCCGGTCGTCGCTCGAGATCTCGCGCGGCGGGATCTGCGCCATGCGCGCGAGGACGGTCTCGACTTCGACGACGTCGACGACCTTCTTCCCGTTGAGCTTCGCGCCCGCTCCGGCCTCGTCGAGGAGGTCGATGGCCTTGTCGGGCAGGCGCCTGTCGTGGAGGTACTTCGCCGAGAGGTTCGCAGCGGCCTCGATGGCTTCGGGCGTGAACGTCACGCCGTGGTACTCGGCGTAGTGCTTCTCGAGGCCCTTCAGGATCTCGATCGTGTCCTCGATGCTCGGCTCGTTCACCTCGACTCGCTGGAAGCGCCGTGAGAGCGCGCGATCCTTCTCGAAGTGCGAACGGAACTCCTCGAACGTGGTCGACCCGATGCAGCGCAGGCGCCCTGAAGCCAGGGCGGGCTTGAGCAGATTCGAGGCGTCCATCGTGCCGCCGGTGGTCGAGCCGGCGCCGACGATCGTGTGGATCTCGTCGATGAAGAGAATGGCGCCGTCGATCTTCTGCAGCGCCTGAACGACCTGCTTCACGCGCTCTTCGAAGTCGCCCCTGTAGCGCGTGCCGGCCATCAGGGCGCCCATGTCGAGCGAGTAGATCGAGGAGTTCTTGATGGCCGGCGGCACCTCGCCCTCCACGATCTTTCGCGCGAGCCCTTCGACGATGGCGGTCTTTCCGACCCCGGCGTCGCCGACGAGCAGCGCGTTGTTCTTCTTTCTCCGCGCGAGGATGTGGATGACGCGCTCGACCTCTTTCTGCCGTCCGATGAGCGGATCGATGCGCTTCTCCTTCGCCTCCTCGTTCAGGTTGATCGTGAACGCCTTCAGGGGATCCTTCTTCGGTTGCGGCGCGGCCTCACCTTCGCCCGCGTTCGCGCCTTCGCGTTCGGCGTCGGCGCTCTCGTCGGACTTGGTGATCCCGTGGGCGACGTATGCGACGACGTCGAGCCTCGTCACCCCTTCCGTCTCGAGAATGGAGACGGCGAACGAGTCGCGCTCCGCGAAGATCGCCACGAGCACGTTCGCGCCGGTGACTTCCTCCTTCCCTGAAGACTGGACGTGCGCGGCAGCCCGCCGGATCGCGCGCTGAACACCGATCGAGAGCTGAGGAGCCGACGAGATCGTATCGTCGTCGCCGATCTGTTCGAGCTGCTCGTCCATGAAGCGCTCGAGCTCTTTCTTGAGCCGCGGGAGATCGCCCCCCGCGCTCTTCACGACGAGGGCCGTCGCGTCGTCGAAGAGCAATGCGTAGAGCAGGTGTTCGACGGTGACGTACTCGTGCCTTCGCCGCGCGGCTTCGTTCGTCGCAAGCGACACCGCGATCTCGACTTCGGGGCTGATTCGCATCGTCACTCCGGTTCCGCCGTCACGAGGAGCGGCATTCCGTTCTCCCGCGCGTGCTTGGTCACTTCCTCCACCTTCGTCTCGGCGATATCCCTCGTGTACGTGCCGGCGACGCCGCTCCCCTTCTTGTGCACGGTCAGCATGATGTGCGTCGCTTCGGCTGGTGTCTTGTGAAAGAAGCGCATCAAGCACTCGATCACGAACTCCATCGTCGTGTAGTCGTCGTTGTGGAAGACGACGCGGTAGCGGCGCGGCACGTTGGTCTTCGGCCGCTCCTGCAGGTCGATGCCGGTCTCGTGCTCCTCGTCCGGGCGCGCCGGGGCAGGGGGCGGCTTCGGGGGATCCTTGGGTGAAGGGCCCGCAAGGGGGAGTCGCGAGGTGGCGCTGGGCATGGGGGCGGGGGCTCGGGAGTCGTCGAGACGAACGACCTCGGGAGAGGGGCCGAACGCGCGAGGATCAGGTGTCATTGTGCGTACTCGGGTGGCCAAGACAAGTGGCGTTCGGGCGACCGCGATCTGGTCTCTGCTACGTTGGACCCGAATCCTCTCATGGCCAGCGGACTCCACGAAAACACGGTCATCGCCGGCCGTTACCGCCTCAATCGCGTGATCGGGCGCGGCGCGATGGGCTCGGTCTGGCACGCGAACGACGTCGCGCTCGACGTCGCGTGCGCCGTGAAGTTCATCGACCCGAACCTGGTTCACATCCCCGAGGCGACGCAGCGCTTCGAGCGCGAAGCGAAGGCCGCCGCACAGATTCGCAGCCCTCACGTCGTCAACATTCTCGAGCACGGGATGCATGAAGGGATTCCCTTCATCGCCATGGAGCTGCTCGAGGGCGAAGACCTCGGCAAGCGCCTGGACCGCGTGCTCAAGATGTCTCCGCGCGAGGTCGCTTCGATCATCACGCAGGTCTGCCGCGCGCTTTCCAGGGCGCATGCGCTGGAGATCGTTCATCGTGATCTGAAGCCCGACAACATCTTCCTCGTGCGTGACGACGATCGCGAGATCGCGAAAGTGCTCGATTTCGGAATTGCGAAGCGAACCTCGCTCGCACTCGACCAGGCCGACGCTACGCGCGCCGGAGCGATGCTGGGAACGCCCAACTACATGAGCCCGGAGCAAGCTCAGGGGGTGAAGACCGTCGACTACCGGAGCGACCTCTGGTCGATCGCGGTCATTACCTTTCGATGCATCACCGGGGTACTTCCGTTCCGAAGCGAGGGACTGGGGGACCTGCTGCTCAAGCTGCTCGTGGAGCCGCTGCCCGTGCCTTCGAAGATGACCGTCGACGTGCCGCCGGGATTCGACGCCTGGTGGGAGCGCGCAGCGCAGCGCGACCCGGCCCGGCGATTTCAGAGCGCGAAGGAGCTCGCGGACGCGCTCGCCGTCGCACTGGGCGTGTCGCAGTGGATCGACGCGGAGGACCGCGCGTCGAGCTCGACGGGGCATCTGGCCTATGCGCCGATGCCGTCGATGTCGTCTTCCGCTGGCCGCGATCCCGCGCGCACGGCGCCGCTCGCAGCCACCGATTCGCCGACGGCACGGACGCACGGACACCCAGGGCCCATCCACGTCCGGGAAGCGCCATCGGGCGGCTTCTCGGGGTTCGTTCTAGGTCTTCTTGCGGCTGCGGCCATCGGGGGGGGCGCGTATCTGTTTCGCGGAGGCGTGGCTTTCGAATGGGATCGCCCGCCGTCCGCCGTCAGCGTGGAGTCCGCGGAGCCCGACGCAGCCGCGCTGTCGTCGATCCCGTCTGCGAGTGCGAGCGCTTCAGCCGCGCCTCGTCCGAAGCGGCGTCAGCAGAAGGTCGCGCCCAAGCCCGCGCCCGTCGCGCCCAAGCCCGCGCCCGTCGCGCCCGATCCTCTCCAGGCGAACGAGGCCGGATCCGACTGACCGAAAGCCGCGCTAGACTACGGTGATGGATTCGCGCGCGCGCGCCGACGCGCTCGTTCGCGCCACGCTCGCCCTCGCGGACGCTTCTCTGCGTGTCGCGCACCTTCGGGGGCTCATTCGAGATGCGCCGCCCGGCGAGCTCGCGGCGGGGCTCGAGGTGTTGTGCGCGCGGGCCGAACAGGTCGAGCCGCGCGCCAGGGAGTGCCTGGTGTCACTCGTGGATGCCCTTGCGGGGAACGAGCCGTCCCTGCGCGCGGCCGTCCAACGCTTGCGCGAGGAGGCGGCAGGGGAGTCGCTCCTGGCGCTCGAACGACTGCTCCGCTCGCCGCTCAGCGCGTCCTCGCTGCCACCCGCGGAGCCTCCGAGCAAGGAGTACGTTCCCGACTACGGCAAGGGGCGTCCGCTGACGCTGGGGGAGCGGAAGTCGCTGGCGCGGAAGCCCGATCGCGACATGCTCGCCCGGCTGCTGCTCGACCCGCACCCCGACGTGATTCATCGACTCCTCGCGAACCCGAGGCTCACCGAGGACGACGTCATCCGCCTTGCGACGAAGCGACCGTGCCGCCCCGAGGTGCTCGCGGAGATCGTTCGCTCCGAGAAGTGGCTGCACCGGTCGCGCGTGCGCATCGCCATCGTCTTGAATCCGAGCACGCCCATCGATCTCGGTGCGCCCATCGTCAGCCTTCTGATGCGCCAGGAGCTCAAGCTCGTGGCCGAGGCGACGGCGGTGGCACCCCTCATTCGCGCGCTGTGCATCGAGCACCTCGAGCGCCGCCCGCCTGTCGACTTCGACGACGACGACGTTCGGCTCCAGTGAGGCGACGAGGGCGCGAAGACCGAGAACGGTGACGCCTGGGCTCTCAGCCCTCTTCTTCGTCGATCTCCCAGCGCGCCAGCGCCGTGAGCCCGAGCGCCGCTGCGCAGGACGGGCAGAGCGGAGGCTCTTCTCGCCGCGTCTCTTCGCCCCGCGTCCAGACGTAGAGTCCGTGCCCGGCGATGGCGTGGCCATCGTCGTTGTCGTCGCTCACCTTCTCGCCGCAGACGTCGCAGGCGTCGTCCGAGGGATCGCTCTCGAACAGCACGTCGTGGGACGCGCATACGAAGCCGCTCTCGAAAGCCTTGGGTGAATCGAACGACACGGCGCTCGGGGTGGGAGACTCGGGCTCGACGGAGACCGGGTCCATCTCATCTTGTGCTTCGGAGATTTGCCGCGGGCCACCCATTGCGCAGGAACGATAGCGCAACGAGGCGCGACCCGCACGGAGGGCTCTCCGACTGCACGCGCCGAGGAGAGCTTCGCGCTAGCGAAGGAGAAGGAACGCGGTCGCGCACAGCATCGCCACGACGCAGAGCACGAGCGCGACCACCACCCATGCCGGCACGTGGGTACCCGGGATCGAGATGCGCTCCTCGTCGTCCGCGTGCGGCCCCTCCTCGTGCCACGGGCCCGCGGGAACGGACGACGCGATACCGGAGCCCGGCGGTGCGCTCCGCGCGGGTGGGCCGCCGCTTCGAATCGGCGGAACGGATGGATCCGCAGCCGCGTAGAGGTTCGCAGGCATCCCCCCCTTGCCCGGGGCGAGGCTGCCGCCGGCCGTCGCTGCGGCAAGCTCTCGAAGACTCTGGCGCCGGTGCGACTCGGTCGCTTCCATGGGTTCTTCAGGAAGCGTGTACTTGCGGTACTTCAGCGGCTCGGTGTCCGGCGTGAGGGGCTTCACCCCTTCGCCGTCGAAGTGGACCACGATGACCGTGATGTTGTCGTGCCCTCCGGCCTGATTCGCTCGCTCCGTCAGCGTCTTGCAGGTCTCGAGCGGGTCGGCCGACGAGCGCAGGATTTCGCGGATCTCGTCGAAGCGGACCATGCCGGAGAGGCCGTCGGAACAGAGCAGCAGGATGTCGCCCTGGCGCAGCTCGACGTACGTGAGATCGACCTGCACCGTGTCGCTGGTACCGAGAGCCTGCAGGATGATGTTGTTGTGCTCGAAGGTCTCGGCCTCTTCCTCGGTGAGCTGGCCGGCTTCGATGAGCTGATTGACGAGCGACTGGTCGCGCGTGACCTGCGTGAGCGTGCCGTTGCGCAGGATGTATCCGCGCGAGTCGCCGACCTGCGCGAGAAAGAGGATCTCGTCGACGAGCGCCGCGGCGGTCACCGTCGTCCCCATGCCTCGGCGTGTGCGGTCGACCTTCGCTTCCTGGAAGATGCGCAGGCCCGCTGCCTCGACGGCCCGCACAAGACGACGTCCGAGCTCGTCCCTGCCGACCGCTGCCGAGTCGTCGAGCCCCTCGATCATCTTTTCGCAGACGATGTCCACGGCGAGCTGGCTGGCGATCTCGCCGGCTGCGGCGCCGCCCATGCCGTCGCACACGGCGAACACGGCCCCCTGCGGGCCGATCGTCGTCTGACGATTCGCTTCCATAAGTCCGCGCTGGCGACGCGTGAGGTCGGCGACGAGGAAGTTGTCCTCGTTGTGCTCGCGCACCTGTCCGACGTCGGTCCGAGCGAAGAGCCGCACGCGGATCTCGGTGCGAGCTTCTGGAGACACGGAGTCTCCTTCTTCGCCCTCGCCGACATTGCGCGAGGAGACGGGCGAGTGCGGTTGCGTCACCAGCTGTCCCTCATGGTGCTCACGAGATGTCGATCCGGAAGAGCTGCTGCCCGATGCGGAATTGATCGCCTGATTCCAGTGGGATTTCCCCGCGCACTTGAACGAACGTGCCGTTCGATGAACCGAGGTCCGTCAGCAAGAAACGACGCGGCTCCTTCTCTACTCGAATCGAGGCGTGGCGCCGCGAAAGAAAGGGATCCTCCGTGAAGACGACGTCACCCGATTCGCGGCCCAAGACAGTCTCTGCCTTCCAAATGTAAAAAACGTCCCGTGTGATCCCCTCCACGGTTCGCTGACTAAGGCGAGCGTACCGCGCTACGGGCGGGCAACCAAACAGCAATGTGCCGTGTTGTGATGCCGGACCGAGCCCCTCGTCGGCGTCGTTCACGACCTCAAACCTTAGCACCTGTTGTCCTACGAGGAACAAATCTTGGTCACGGAGTGGGTGCGCGAACGACAGGGGCTTGTCGCTTGCCGCCGGGGCGGCGGTTTCGGTCTCCTGTTCGCGGCCGCTGGCCGCGGGGGGCGACGGGCGTTGGTTCGTCGCGCCTGACGCGTGGTCCGGGGGGGCGGGGCGGAGGCGGAGGTAAAGGCCGTTGGTCGATTCGAGGTCGCGGAGGTACACGCGGGCGCTCTTGCGATGAAGCCGGGCATGACGCGGTGAGAGGTAGCGGTCGTCGCCGAGGACGATGTTCCCCTCCGTCCGGCCGATGTCGAGCTGCTCGCCGACCGGGTAGCTCGAGCCTTCGCTGCCATCCTTGCCGATCATGACGAGGCGCGCGCGCGGCATCACGTCGAGCGCCCCCGCCGGGCTCGAGTAGCTGGGCTGGTGCGCCGTCACGTTCGTGTCGCGAAGGTCCGGCGTGCCCGTCGGATCGGTCGTCTCGTTCGCTGGGAAGCCTGCGGGGGTATCGACGGCGGGCGAGCGATGCGGTGGCGGCGGCAGAGGGTCCGTGAGCGCGACGCCGAGCCCCGGCACTGCGGGGGGACGCGTCGTGGTTTCGTTGGTGGTGCCCAGCGGAGCCCCGCAGAAGCGACAGTACTGCGAGGAAGAATCGCAGGCGCCGCGGCATCGCGTGCATACGCGGGCCTCCTCGCGAGGCTTGGTCGGCGTGACGGGGACGACGCGGCCTGGGGCGATGGCCGCGAATGCCTGCGCTGGATTCGGTGCCGGCGGTTGGGTGTTCAGAACGGGCGCTTGGGCGAGCGCTTGCGGCGCGAGACCCGGGGCGGGGACCGCGCCGGCCATGGCGTTGCCGCACGTGACGCAGAATCGAATGGTGGAATCGTTCCAGGCGCCGCAGCGGGTGCACGCGGCGCGAACCGGCGGCGGAGTGGGCGCGGCGGCCCGGGGACCGAACTCGAAGGCCGGAGCTGGCGGACGCGCAGCGGAGGTTCGCTGCGAGGGGGGGGGACCTTCGCTATAGGCCGTCGCGCCGTAGGCGTTCGCCGGGGCATTCGACGGCGCCGGGTTCACCTGCGCGATGCCGACCGGGGGCGTGGGAACGGCGATCCGCGGGGCGAGGCGTTGGCCACACTCCTGGCAAAACACGAGGTGGGTCGGGTTGTCCCTCCCGCAGGTGGCGCAGATCACGCGTCAAGAATGGGACACCCTCGCCTACCTCGCCGTCAAGCGCGGTGGAGCCGCACGCGAGCTTTCGCGCTCACGCGACTCAGCGAGGGGCGCGCGCGAGCGGATCGCGCTCCTCCATCGACAGATCGATTCCGATGAGCTGCGTGATGCCCGCTTCGCGCTCGGCCCCCGTCGAGTCGACGAAGCTGCGCAGCGCCATCATCCGGTACGAGAGCGCGATGCCCACGACCGTCCGTCGCGAGAGCTGCGACTCGAGTCCGATGCCGACGTGGATGACGGGCCCCCACGTGTCGACCCCCCACTCGTTGCCATAGCCCGCGAGCCCGGCTCCGGCGGTCGCGTACGGCTGCGTGTCGTATCCGGTGGCGAGGTACCAGCGAGCCTCGGCGCGGAGCTGTTGCAAGGTCGCGAAGCGGTAGAGGCTCGACGGATCCTGCTTCGAGAGCTCGTATGCGGCGCCGAAGTACCACGGGCCGGCCGAGCGACGACCGGCGCGCGCGACGATGCCTCCGCCCGAACCGAGGATGCAGGGTTCGGCCGACCCGCACATCTTCCCCGCGCTGGCGACGAACTCGGTCGTGAACGCGACGCCGTACTGGACGTACGGAATGTCGAGCGGGGGGGGCGTCGTCGTGATCACGACGGGAGGAAGCCCGTCGGCATCGAGCGGCGCAGAAGATAATGCCTGCGCATGCGCACATGGCGCCGCCATCATCGAGGCGAGCCAAATCGCAATGGCGAGCGGGCGCGTTGCCCACGAAGACATGCGCCGAGAATAGCGCGCTGACGCACGAAACGTTCGTGCAACTGACGCGCACGGTACCGCAGCCCATTGACAGCGCGCGCGGGCCTAACGTATTCGGCCTTCAACGCCCATGGAGATCCTCCTCGACAAGCGAGCTGTTCGCCAAATCCGGCTGTCCGCGCAAGATGCCATCGAAGAGGGGGACATCGAGACGCTGCGCGAGGACATCCTCGAAGCTTTCACCGAAGAACAGGTGGAGGAGATCGAACGTCGCCTCGACAGCGGCGACTTCTTCGAATTCCTCACCGACATGCTCGACGAGTGGTCGGGCGACGACGCAGACGAGCTGTTCGAGCTGATCGACACGCAGCTCGGCGACGTCGGTGTCGACGTGAAGTTCGAGAAGAAGGCCCCCGTCGACGAAGAAGACGACGACTCCGTCGCCGGCGAGCCCGAAGAAGAGTTCGACGACGACGACCTCGAAGAAGACGAGGACGAAGACGACGAAGACGAAGAGGACGAAGAAGAAGAGAAGGACGACGTCGTCGAATAGAGCGCGCGTCCGCGGAACCGCGCCGTCTCGCCGCGCTGCGGCGTCGGCCGACGCGCTCTTCACTCTGCGCCGAGTCTGATCTTCGCGACGTAGGCGTGGCACTCGCTGGGGGCTCCGCTCTTCTGCGGGCGCGACAGCGTGGCGCACTCCGCGAGGGCGCACGGTACGAAGCGTGAGTCGGGGAACTCGCGCACCAGCGTGGACGCGGTTGCGCACGCCGCGCTCGTGTCACCGTCTTCGCGTGCGAGACGAGACTCTTCCCACAGAGCGTCGTCTCGCAGCTCGGAGGTCGTGAACTCCGCGTAGAGCTCGTGGAAGCAGGCGCGCGCGCGGGTGTGGTCGTGGAGGGCATCGCGAAGGAGGGCGCACTTGCGCACCATCGCCGGCTCGTAGCGGGGGCGCTCGTAGGAGCCCGTGAACCAGGAAGACTCGCGCTCCACGAGCATGCGCTCGAGATCGGCGATGGCGGCTTCGATGCGTCCCAGCTTCCGGTCGAGCACGCTCGCGCGGAAAAGAGAGTCGTCCCAGAACGAGCCGTGCGGGTACGGCCATTGGGTCGCGAGGGCGAGGAAGGCGTCGCGCGCCTGCGCGTCCTCGCCGAGCGCGGCGTGATGAAGGGCGATCTCGTAGGCCATCGTCTCGGCCAGCTCGGTGCCGGCGAACGACGGGGCGATGCCGGTGAGCTCGTCCAGCGAGGCTCGAGCGCCGTGGACGTCGTCTTCGTGGGCCACGTAGCGACGAAGGGCCCGGCGCGAGACGCCATCGGAGGGGTAGCGCTTCGCGACGTCGAGCAGCGCGGCCCAGCCGTCGGCGTCTCCGCGCGCGATCTCCATGTCGGCGAGCGCGTTGGCTGCTTCGGCGGAGTCCTCGACGCGCGGGACGGCGAGCGCGATCGCTCGGAGTCGTGTGGCGGCGTCCGCGCGGTTGCCCGAGCGCGCGAGATTGCGCGCGGCCAGGTACCGCGCGTGGTCCCGGTCGCGAGCGATCCGCGCGCCGCCCGCGGCTTCGTCGTAGCGCGCGGACGCATCGGCGAACCGGCCCGCGCTCTCGGCCGCTTCGGCGGCTGCAAAGGCGCGCACGTACACTTCGCCCCGAGTCGGTGCGCTGCAGGCGATGGTCCACGCGGCCGATGCCGCGAGGATGGCGAGCCGCGCGGCTCTCATGTGTGGCGGGCGCGGGAGATGGCGTCGGCCAGGATGTGCGCCCCCCGCTCGACGTCGGTACGCGATACGTCGAGGTGCACCACGGCGCGCATCCTTCGCGGTCCGATCACGTTGAGCGCGAGCCCGAGCTCCCGGGCGTGCCTGGCGACGGCTTCGGCGATCGGTTCGTCGAGATCGAACGCGACGATGTTCGTCTCCACGTGCGCGAGCTCGACCTTCGCGCCCTTGGTGACCGCGAGGACCTCCGCCAGCCGCTTCGCGTTCGCGTGATCCTCCGCGAGGCGCGCCCGGTGGTTGCGCAGCGCGTACAGCGCGCCAGCCGCGAGGATCCCGGCCTGGCGAGTCCCCCCTCCCCACATCTTCCGGAACCGACGCGCCCGCTCGATCACCGCGCGCGTCCCGCAGAGCGCGCTCCCGACCGGCGCTCCGAGCCCCTTGGAGAAGCACACCGTCACGGTGTCGGCGGGCGCGGCGAGCACGTCGATGGAGAGCCCCGTGGCCTCGCTCGCGTTCCAGAGGCGTGCGCCGTCGAGGTGCATGGCGAGCCCGCGCGCCCGCGCTCGTTCGCCGATCGCCTTCACGTCCGCCTGCGGGAACACTCGTCCGCCGGCGCGGTTGTGCGTGTTCTCGATGCACACGAGCGACGTCTTCGGCGACCAGTACGTGCTCGGCTTGATGGTCGCCTCCATCTCGTCGGCGGTGAAGAGACCCCCTTGTCCGGCGATCGCGAACTGCACCCCGGAGAGCGCCGCGCCCGCGCCGCACTCGTACCAGATGGGGTGGGCCCCTTCGCCGACGATGACCTCTTCACCGTGGCGGGTGTGGATGGCGATCGCGAGCTGGTTGCCCATCGTCCCCGACGAGATGAAGAGAGCGGCCTCCTTGCCGGTGATGCGCGCGATCTCCTCCTCGAGGGCGTTGACCGTGGGGTCCTCGCTGAAGACGTCGTCGCCGACCTCGGCGCGCGCCATGGCCTCGCGCATGGGGGGAGTCGGGCGGGTGAGCGTGTCGCTGCGGAGGTCGACCTGGACGGCGGGGACGGGGGCGGTAACGGGGGTCGGGGGCATGCGGGGCGGAAACGTAGCGTCTCGGACGCATCGCGAGGTGCGAAACGGGTTGCGCGGTGAGCGGGCACAGCTAAAGTGGTTCAACCAGTTGACGAGTTGATGAGTAAGGAGCCTGCCAACCCCATGAGTGCCTCTGCGCACCGCCCCGGCGCGGCCGAGACGCTCGCCGTCCTCGGTCCCGTGGCCCGGTCGAGCGTCGTCGACGCCGTCGCCGACCGTTTGCGCGGCGAGATCCTCGCGGGGCGCCTCCCCGCAGGATCGCGGCTCCCTTCGGAGCGCGAGCTATCCCTCGCTCTGGGGGTCAACCGGCTGACGCTACGGGCAGCGCTCGGGCGGCTGGAGGCGCTCGGGCTCGTCCAGACGCGGCACGGCGCCGGCACCGTGGTGGCGGAGTGGCGGGAGCGCACCGGGCTCGACTCCCTGTCCGCGCTCATCGGTTCGCTCACCCCCGGCGAGCCGGCGTGGTTCGAGCTCGCCGTTTCGATGCTGGAGCTCCGGCGCATCCTCGCGGCCGAAGCGGTGGCGCTCGCGGCCGAGCGGCACACGCCCGAGCAGCTGGCCGGGATCATCGCCTTCGCCGAGGAGCAGAAGACCCGCACGCGTGACCCCATCATCTACGCGCGCGGCGAGTTCGCGCTCGAGCGGCTCATCATCCACGCGACGGGGAACATCGCGCTGGAGCTCGTGCTCAACACGTTCGCGCGGTTTCCGGACGATCAGCCTCAGGTCGTCGCCGCGCTCTACGACCAGCGCGAGCACGCGGGGCTCTTCTACGACTTCATGCTCGATCTGATCCGCGGCGGGGACGCAGCGCGCGCGCGCAACGAGATGAGGCGCATGTTCGAGCTGATCGACGCCGAGTGGATGCAACGCCACCGGCCGCCCGGCGCTGCGGTCCCGATCACGGGGCCGAAGGAGCTGACGACGAAGGGGGACGCGCCGTCGAGCGCGCCGCAGACGAACGCGACGAAGGACGGAGCCGCGAAACCGCGGAAGGTGCGCGCGAAGAGCGCGAAGAAAGAGGGAGGGAAGCGATGAAAGTCGAGCTCACGCGCTTCGAGCGCAGGGCCGCGCGCGCGGCGTTCGGGACGATCTTTCCGGGCAAGGATCGCTGCAGTCTGCCACTCGGGATCTGCGACATGGATCTCGACGGATACCTCGACAAGACGCTCTCCAATGTCCCGTTCGAGCCGTCGGTCGGGCTGCGGCTGGCGATCTGGATCGTCGCGCTCGCGCCCATCTTCGTGCTTCGGCGGCTGGTGACGATCGCGTCCTTGGGGGTGGAGGACCGCGAGAAGGTCCTCTCCGCCATCTATACGAGCCCGTACTACGCGGTGCGCTCCGCGGCCATCGGGCTCAAGGCCATCGGCGCGCTCCTCTACTGCGGCGACGCGCGCGTCAGGCCGACGCTGCTTGCCCCGGCCGCGCCCGCGACCAGCGGGCCGCTCGTCGTCCTGCGCAAGCGGACGAGCCCCACCGACGTTTCCGACGCACAGGAGCATCGCGATGAAGCCCACCATTTCGCCTGAGTCCAACCACGTCCCGCACGGCGAGCGCTTCCCGGACGAGGACGTCGCGACCGGCGCGGTCGTCGACGGCGCCACGCTCGCGCGCGACGTCGACGAAGAGGTCGACTTCGTCGTCGTGGGGTCGGGGGCCGCAGGATCGGTCGCGGCCCACACGCTCGCGCAGGCGGGGTGGTCGGTGGCGATCGTCGAGGAAGGGCCGTGGCTGAAGACGCGCGACTTCAACGACGACGTCCTCGGCACGTTCGAGAAGGCGCTGCGCGACAGCGGAACGCAGGTGCTGAAGGGGCGCGCGTACATGCCGATGCTCCAGGGGCGATGCGTCGGCGGGAGCACGCTGGTGAACTCGGCCATCGCCTGGCGGATGCCGGAGGACGTGATCGACGAGTGGCGTACGAGCTACGGCATCGGCGACGCCATCACGATGAAGAACCTCGAAGCGCACTACGACGCGCTCGACCGCGATCTCAACGTGCGCCCCGTGGCCGACGAGGTGCTCGGCGAGAACAACCGCCTGTTCCTCCAGGCCGCCAAGGGGCGCGGCATCCACGCGACCCGCATGCGGCGCTACGACCGCGGGTGCAAGGGGTCGGGGCAGTGCATCACGGGGTGCCCGAACGGCGCCAAGCAGGGGATGAGCGTGAGCTACGTGCCGTGGGCGCTCGCTACGGGGAGGGCGCGGATCTTCTGCTCGTGCCGCGCCTTGCGGGTGAACCTGAGCGGGGGGCGTGCGGTAGGGGTCACGGCGCGCGCGGGGAATCGCCAGGTGACGCTGCGTGCGCGTCGCGGGGTGTTCGTCGCGGCGAGCACGGTGCAAACGCCGAACCTCCTGCGTCGCAGCGGGCTGCGCGCGCGGGCGATCGGGCGGCACTTCCAGGCGCACCCTGGGCTCGGGGCGGGGGGCCTCTTCGATCATCCCATCCTGATGAACTTCGGCGCCACGCAGGGGGCCGAGTCGATCGCGTTCCGGAAGAGCGACCGCTTCAAGCTGGAGACGATCGGCATGCCGCCGGAGTTGGCAGCGGCGCGCGTGCCAGGGGTCGGTGCCGATCTGGCGCGGAGGCTGGCGTCGTTCGCGAACGTGGCGGTGTGGGTCGCGAACATGCGCATGAAGGCGCACGGGACGGTCGACACGCAGTGGGACGGGCGCGATCGGGTGACGTTCACGCCGAACGAAGAGGACATGCAGAGCTCGAAGAAGGCGCTGACGACGATCGGACACCTGCTGCTCGACGCGGGGGCGCGCGAGGTGTGGCCGGGAGTCGCCGGGCTGCCGGCGGTGATGACGACGCACGACGAGGTGGAGAAGCTGCTCGGCGCGACGAACGATCCGCGCGCGTACCCCTTCGTCTGCACGCACCTGTTCGGTGCCGCCCGCATGGGGCCCGATCCGCGTACGAGCGCCGTGGGGCTCGACTTTCAGTCGCACGAGGCGCGCTGTCTCTACGTCGTCGACTCGAGCGTGTTTCCCACGAACCTCGGCGTGAACCCGCAGCACTCGATCATGGCGCTGGCGCGGATGGCGGCAGCGCAGGTCGCGGAGCGGGCGTCGCAAGGGGCCGCGGCATGACGTGGGCGGCGGCGTAACCCGGGCCTCGCTTCGCGCGCCGAGCGCGGTTCGAACTTGCACGAAGGAGCGAGTGCGGCTAACTACCCGCTCTCTCCGTTTGCCGACTTAGCTCAGTGGTAGAGCAGTGCTTTCGTAAAGCACAGGTCGTCGGTTCAAGCCCGACAGTCGGCTCCGCTTACAGGCCCAAGAAAAGGCCCTTTTTTCGACGGGGCCCCCGGTTCCGGTTCCCTCTCGCACACGCCTGAACAGCCCCGCGCCTGGTACGGTCCGCCGCTCGTGGCATCCCCCCCCTCCAGGCGCCCAAGCATCGCTCACGTCCCCGCGCTCGACGGGCTCAGAGGGGTCGCGCTCCTAGGCGTCCTCTTCTTCCACGCGAACGGGGCGCTCCTAGGGGGCTACCTCGGCGTGGATCTGTTCTTCGTCCTCTCCGGGTTTCTGATCACGTCGCTCCTCCTCGCAGAGCATCGCGACACGGGGCGCATCGTTCTCTCCTCGTTCCTGGTGCGGCGCGCGCGGCGCCTGCTCCCCGCGCTCCTCGCTCTCATGCCGGCGATCGCCGTCTACGCCCGCTTCTTCACTAGGGCCGATGATCTCCCGGCGCTTCGCGCGGACGCGCTCGCGACCCTCGGGTACGTCGCGAACTGGCACACTATCTTCGCCCAGAAGAGCTACTGGGAGCTCTTCGCCGCTCCCTCGCCGCTCGAGCACACGTGGAGCCTCGCCATCGAGGAGCAGTTCTACCTCGTCTGGCCGGCGCTGGTGGCGCTCGCGCTGCGCCGCCGCGCACCTCGAACGATCCTCGTTCTCGCCTCCGCGCTCACGGCGCTCTCGATGGCTGCGATGTTCGCGCTCTTCGACCCGGCCCACACGTCGCGCGCCTACCTCGGCACCGACACCCGCGCCGCGGGCCTCCTCGCCGGCGCCGCCCTTGCGACCGTGATCGCGCCGGACGCCACGTTCGAGGCGAGCACGATCCGTTGGCTCGACAGGCTGGGTTGCGTCGCCGCGGTCGGCCTCGGGGTCGCGTGGTGGAGCCTGGAAGGGCAGAGCCCGTTTCTCTACCGCGGCGGCTTGTGGCTGACCGAGGCCGGCGTGCTCGTCCTCATCGTCTGCGCCGTGGCGGGCTCCCGGAGCCTCGTGGCGCGCGCGCTATCGTTTCGGCCGCTCACCCTCCTCGGGACGATCAGCTACGGCGTGTATCTCTGGCACTGGCCCGTCAACGTTCTCCTCACCCCCGAGCGGGTCCACGCGGGGCGGTGGCTCCACGTCCTCCAGTTCGCGATCACATTCGTGATCGCGATCGTCTCCTACCGATTCCTCGAAAGACCCATCCGCAGGCGACAGATCCCCTTCGGCAGCCCCCTCTACGCGGTCCCGGCGAGCATCGCGCTCTCGGTTCTTCTCGTCGTGCGCGCCACGAGCGCTCGGGAGGGGGGCCCTTCCTCGTCCCTCCCGGCCCCATCGCTGCTCGTGGCGCGGGCCCCGGCCGATCCGACGCCCGATCCCCAATTCAAAGTCCTGCTCCTCGGAGACTCGACGGCGAACTCGCTGGGTTGGGGACTTCGAGGCGTGCGGGAGTCGGGCCTCGCCGCGGAGCTCCTGGGCCAGGACGGCTGCACGATGCTCGCCGACCTGTGTGGCGGGCCGTCATGGGGCAAGTACGTCAAGGACTTGCACCCGAACGCGACGATCGTGTTCCTGGGGGGGGCCTTCATGCACGGCCTGACGACCGCCAAGGGGCAGTGGCAAGAGGCGTGTCGCCGCGAATGGGATGGCCAGTTCGAGCGCACGCTCGCCCATCGTTTGGGAGAACTGAAGAATCTGGATTCCCGCGTCTGGGTAGTGACGCTCCCTTACCCTCTCGGCGTCTGGGAGACGCGCGCGATTCGAGCCGAGGTGGATTGCATCAACGCGTCCGTTCGGAAGGCCTCGTCGGCTACGGGGGTGGAGATCCTGGATCTCGCCGAGCGGCTCTGCCCGAAGGGCGTCTGCGAGCGAGAGGTCGGTGCGGAGGTGATCCGGCCCGACGGCGTTCACTTCTCCATCGAAGGGGCTGCGGACGTCTCGCGTTGGGTCCTCGAGCAGATCGAATTGCGACCTCGACAGGGCGGCTGACGGCGATCCGTGCACGGATGCCCCGCGCCTCGTGAGGTCCCGTTATCGGAGGGGGTCGCGGGCATCCAACCTCTGCGCGCGCGACACCGGCATCGATCCATCCCGAAGCGTGGATAGCTTCGAGGCCTTCCAGACCAGAAGACGGCAGGCGGAAGTACGGCAAGCGTGCGGGTGAATGGGTCGCTCTCGAGCCAGCGCCGTTGCCCCCGGGAAGTGCTTTCGTGAAGCACAGGTCGTCGGTTCAAGCCCGACAGTCGGCTCCGCTTTCGTGCTTTCGACGATCCCCGCTCGCGGGAGCGTTCTAGGATGGTGAGCTCGGCCGCCCGAGCTGTGGCGACCGCCGTACATGAATGCAGATTCACGCCTAGCGCGCCTCCGTCAGTCACTCGAGGCCGGCGAGCTCGTCTCCGATCGCGATTTCGACGCGCTCTATCCGCCACGCGTGCGAGCGCTCTCCCAGGTCTTCTGGACGCCCGCGCGGGTCGCGCTGCGCGCCGCCGAGCTCCTCGCGCCGACGCCGGGGACGCGCGTGCTCGACGTCGGATCGGGGGTCGGCAAGTTCTGCATCGCCGCCGCGGCGTCGACCGGCGCCATCGTCACGGGCATCGAGCACCGAGAGCACCTCGTGCGCGTCGCCCGCACGGCCGCGGAGCGACTCAACGTTCACGCGCGCTTCGTGCACGGCGACCTCGCCGCGGTGGAGTGGCACCGCTTCGACTCGTTCTACTTCTACAACCCGTTCTACGAAAACGTGGACTCGATGGGCGCGCGCATCGACGGCGCCGTCGAGCTCTCGAAGCGGCGCTTCGCCGCCGACGTGCGAACCGCCCTCGAAGCGATGGCACGGGCCCCCGACGGCACGCGCGTCGTCACCTACCACGGGCTCGGCGCAGCACTCCCGCCGGCGTATCGGCTCGAGTCGAGCGAGTGCGCCGGAACGGACTCGCTCAAGCTGTGGATCAAGACGGAGCGCCCCGCGGACGCGAAGGCGCGCCAGGTGCTCTTCCTGGTGCGACCTCCCGCGATCGCGAGTGGCTGACGCGCGGCCTCGACGACGCACCTCGGCCCCCCCGTTTCGCGGCTCGGTGGACTCAGGTCCGCGGGAAGGGCTCGCGCTTCGACCGCTTCGGGTTCGACGCATCGGTCCCCTCGGCGAACTCCTGCCCTGCGGTCGTCGTCACGAACGGTCCACCCGCGTCCTCCGGGACGTCCTGGTTGAACGTCTCCTCGTTCTCGTCTTCGCCGCTCGTCGCCGTCGCGACCCACGTCTCGCCGAGCTCCTCGGCCAGCGCGTCGCTCGTGTGCCCCTTGCGACCGATGAAGGCGTCGTCGCGATCGCGCACCTGGCCCTCCTTGCTCTTCGCGCGGAGCGTCGCCGCGTACTGCGGGTCGAGGTGGCCTGAGCCGTCGCGCCGGCGCACGGCCGCGGTCTTTGCCGGCTTCTTCGCGACAGGCGTCTTCGCGGCAGGCTTGGTCGCAGGCTTCTTCGCGGCGGCCCTGACTGCAGGCTTCTTCGTGGCGGTCTTGGCGACGGGCTTCTTCGCGACCTTCTTCGCCGCGGGCTTCTTCGCAGGGCTCGCTTTCTTCGCGACGGTCTTCGGCTTCTTCTTCGCCGCGACCTTCGGGCTCTTCTTCACCGATGCCGCGCGGACGTTGGACGAGGTCTTGTTCTTCTTCGAAGGCTTCTTGGTTGCCATTGTGGGGGCGAGCATACCCGGGCCGACGCGCGAGGGGCAGGCACGCTCGGAGGGGACTCAGGACGAAACTTCGGAGGGCCGACGCTGCCGTCAGTCCGCGGGGGTCCCGTGCGCGTCCCACCAGGCCCCCAGGTACGCGGCGGCGGCCAGGTACAGGTGCGCCGCCGCGACGTCGCGTTCGGCGACATCGAGACAAGCGAGCGTGTATTTCGCGAGGTGGGCGTCGCGGTGGACCGCCGCGCGGGTGGCGAGCGTCGTGACGACGGCCGGTCGCTCGGCGCTCGAGGCATGCCACGCGACGGCGGCGGCGGCCCGCGGGGAGACGCCCGTCACCGAGCGGCTCGCGGGGAGTCTCGGCGAAGAGGATCGGTGCGTGGGCCGCCGCGCCGAGCCGGTCGACGACGAGATCGAACCGTCCGCGCACGGCTCGCGCGCCGCGCGTCGCGAGGAGCACGTCGAGCGCGGCGAGGGCGCGCTCGGGCTCCCCCGCCTGGAGCGCGCGCTCCAGCTGCGGTCCGGCGTCGGCCGCCGTCGGTAGGTCGCGGGGCTCGGGGGCCGCTTCGCCCTCGCTCACGTACTGCGCTGCGATCTGGGCGATTCGGTGACGCACGCCCGCACGCGCTTCGGGGCGCACGCGTGGCAGCAACGCGCTTCGCGCGAGCAGTTCGAGGGGCGCGTGCAGGACGAACGACGAGGGGGCGAGGGTGACGCGCGGCGATGCGAGCACGTCGACGACGGCGGCTACCAGCTCTGCGTCGGTCGCCGTCGGTGCAGGATCGGAGGTGGCGGTCGCGGTGACGGGCAGCGCCGAGAGCACGGTGGCGAGGTCGGTCATGGGCTCAAGGTACCTCTGGAAGCGGAGTTGCTCCGTCTGCTGTGGATCTCACCGCGATACGAGCCGACGCACGACAAGCGCGGGGCTCACGCGATCCGCTTCACGTACGACGACTCCGGCAAGAAGACCGATGAGGCGAGCTTCGACGCGCGCGGACGCGCCGTCGCCGTGCACGCGCCTCCCCACTGACGCGCATTCCGAGCCGGTATGCCGTGAGGCGCCGTGATCACCGGCGCGCGGCGAGAGCGTCTCTCGCCGCGCGCGGTGGAGCTGCGATTACCGCTGGTTGGGGCCGCCGGACGAGCAGGCCACGATGGCGTTGCTGTGAATCGCGCCGGCCTTGATGTCCGAGCGAACGCCGAGCTTCTTGACCGTCTCCATCGAGAGCTTCAGCGCCTTCTTCTTCATCTCGTTCTTCATGACGATTCTCCAATGCTCGAAAGAACCGATTCGCGGCCGCAGCGCGTGAGTGCGCGGCTTCCCGCCTCGGTCCTGAAGAGAGTTGCCGGCACGGACGGATGTGAACGTCGTCTTGGCGGCGAGTAGCGGTTTGTGCGGCGAGGGCGGCTCCCCGCGTGGCGCAACTCGTCATCCCGGAGGGGACGCTAGGCTCCGTTGAGACCCCCGTCTCTTCCTGGGACCCGGTCTGCACCCTCGGACGAGATCATCTCGTCCTGGGAGGAGACCGTGTCGTCCTCGGACGAGATCATCTCATCGGGAGGAGACCGTATCGTCCTCGGAGACGCATCGCTTCCTACCGGAAGACCGTCGCCCGTCCCTTCGAAAGCAGGCGTCCCGTCCGGCGTCACCATCGCTCCGCCGGTGCATGCTCCCGCTGCACGTCGGGCGAGGGCATGGCGACATGAGGAACGGCTAGGGCGTCGTGTGGTCGTCGAAAGACGCCTGAGATCGTGTCGTGCTCCCGCGACTACGGCATCGTCATCGCACGAGCGACGCCACCGCCGCGAAGTGAAACGCGCTCCCCCCCAGCACGAACAGATGCCAGATCTCGTGGAAGCCGAAGAACCTCGGGAACGGATTGGGCCGGCGGGTCGCGTAGACGACCGCGCCGAGCGTGTACGTCACCCCCCCCGCGAGGACGAGCACGAGGGCGGTCGTCGGCAGCGCACGGAGCACGTCGTGCCAGCGCAGGAGGACCATCCACCCCATCGCAACGTACAGCGCGGTGTAGACGCTGCGAGGCGCGCCTCGCCAGGTCAGGCGAAGCACGACGCCGAGGATCGCTGCGCCCCAGATGACCGAGAGCATCACCGTCCGCTGAAGCCCGTCGAAGGCGTCGTAGAAGATCGGCGTGCAGGTGCCGGCGACGAGCAGGAAGATCGCGAGGTGATCGAGCGCCCGCAGCGCACGAGTGGCTCGCTCGCCGGCGACGACGAGGTGGTACGCGCTGCTCGCCGCGTACAGCGCGATGAGCGAGGCGCCGTAGATGCAAAGGGCCGCGTTGGGACGGGCGCCGTCGAAGTGGCGGGCGAAGAGCCAGGCTACGCCGGTGACCGCGAGCCCGAGCCCGACGAGGTGACTGAAGCCGCTGACCGGATCCTTGAATCGTTGCATCGGCGTTCCTCCGTGACCTCTCTCTAGGGGCGGCGGCGTCCGCTGTCGGTAATCGGTTGGACAGCAAACGGTCACAACGCTGACCGAACGCAGGAGGTGCGCGCCCTGGCGACGCGAGCTCCGCCGGATTTGCGCGTGTCCTCGCGCCCCCGGATGTGGCAGTCCTGGAGGCGCATGAGCGACCCCGTCCGCCAGTTCGAGCACTCGCACGCCTCCCTGACCAAGCTCGCCCTCGAGATTCGCGCGCTGGTTCGCCCCGAGCCGGGCGACAAGCCGTCCGGCGCCGCGACGCGCAAGCGCCTCCTGGGACGCCTCTCTCTCCTCCGCGACGAGCTGCTCCAGCACTTCGCGAACGAGGAAGAGGGGCTCTTCCCCTTCGTCCGCCTCAACGTCCCGGCCAAGTCGGACACGGTCGACCGACTCGCCGCGGCCCACGACACGATCTGCGGCGCCATCGTCCGCCTGGTCCACCTCGTCGAGAACGACCCGAAGGCGCTCACGCAGGGGCGCGCGGCCCTCCGCAGCCACTACGAGCGCTTCGAGAATGCGTACGCCGAGCACTCGCAGAAGGAAGCGGCTCTCTTCGGGAAGCTGAGCCGGGCGCTGAATGCCGGGCAGCGCGCGGAGCTGTCGGAGATTCTCCGGGGGCTGTGACGTTGCCTCAGACCGCGAGCAGCTTGCTCAACGTCACGTCGATCCGACTCCGCACCATCCGCAGCACGCTCGCGCACTCGCGCGCCGAGATCCCCGCGCGCTTGGCGAACTCCTTCTTCGTCTCGTCGAGCAGGTGCTCCCGCGCGCGCTGCACCCAGCGTGCGGCCGTCGCGCGGTGCGTCCCGTAGAGCGTGCCGAGCTCGTCGACCGTCAGGCCATCGACGAAGTGCTGGTGCAGCAGGTTCTTCTCCCGCGCGTCGAGCGTGCCCATCGCGGCTGCGAACGCCTCGCGGAAGACGCGCCGGTACCCCTCCTTCATGTACGCGAGCTCGAGGTCGTCCCCCATCGAGCGCGCCGCGAGCTGCACGTCGTCGACGTCGACCTCGCGCTTCTGGCCGCGAATCCTCTTCAGCCCCGCGCGCACGGCGGTCACCCGCAGCCACCCCGCGAGATCGCCCGTCCCGCGGTACTCCGCGATCCGCGGCGGGGCGCCGTTCTTCCCGACCAGCAGCTGCTCGCGCAGCGACTGGACCACGTCGGCCACGTCCTCGGGGCGCAGCCGTAGCTTCGCGACGGCGCGCGTGACGTCGGGCATGTAGGTCTCGTCGAACGCGCGTACGGCGGCCGCTTCGCCCCGCGCGCACGCGCACGCCAGATGAAGCCCTTCGACGATCTCGTCCGTGGGCGCCCCGTCGCCTACGCGCTCCTTCACGTAGGCCCGCAGCACGTCCTCCGGGACGCGAAGCTCGGGCAACCCGCGGCGGACGGCCGACATGGAGTGCACTATATAGAGGGCTCGCCCCCGAAGCCCATGAGTCCCTGTTTGTCGGAAGAAGCCGTGCTCGCCTTCATCGGCGGCAAGACCACGGGCCCGACGCGCAGAGCGACCGAAGCGCACCTGGCGTCGTGCGGGGAGTGCCGGGCGCTCGTCTCCGAGCTCGCGAGGAACAGCGGGGCGAGCGGCGCGAGCGACGAGGGCATCGCGCACGCGCCGACGGTGCCGTCCGTGCCCGCCGGACCGGGTGCACCGCCGGTGGCCCCCGGGCAGATCGTGGGCGGGAAGTACGAGGTGGAGTGGACGATCGGCGCCGGCGGGATGGGCGTCGTCGTCGCGGCGTACCACCGCGTGCTGGGCCAGCGCGTCGCCATCAAGTTCCCCGTTCCCGAGCTTCGGCGGGCGACCGAGGGGCGCGAGCGGCTGATCCGCGAAGCGCGCGCGTGCGCCCAGCTCCGGAGCGAGTACGCCGTGCGCCTGCTCGACGTCGGCACGCTGGAGGACGGCTCGCCGTACGTCGTCATGGAGTACCTCGTGGGGCGGACGCTGGGTGAGCGGCTGCTCGAGGACGGGCCGCTGCCGGTGGCCGACGCCGTCGATAGCCTCGTCCAGGCGTGCGAGGCGCTCGAAGAAGCGCACGCCAAGGGGATCGTGCACCGCGATCTGAAGCCGTCGAACCTGTTCGAGACTCACCGCTTTGACGGGTCGCGCGTCGTGAAGGTGCTCGACTTCGGTATCGCCAAGGCGCCCGCCTTCCGCGGGGAGGAGCCGCTCACCGTCACGCGCGACGTGATGGGATCGCCCGCGTACATGGCGCCCGAGCAGCTGCGGAGCACGCGCGATGTCGACGCGCGCGCCGACGTGTGGGCGCTGGGCGTCAGCTTGCGCGAGCTGTTGACCGGCGAGCTGGATGAGGCGCCGGTGCAGCCTGCGGGCCTCGACCGGATCGTGCGTCGATGCCTGGAGATCGATCCGGCGAAGCGCTTCCCGAGCGCGCGGGAGCTGGCCGCGGCGCTGGCGCCGTTCGGCAGCGACGTGTCCGCGGGGATCGCGGCTCGGTTCGGCGTCGCGAGCGCGAAGAGCGCCCGGCGTGCGCGCGCTCCGCTCTTCGCGATCCTCGCGCTCGCCGGCGTCGCGGTCGGTATCCTCGCGTGGATGCGCGCGCCCCACGCCGACCTTCAGCCTCGCGCGGCCGCGGCGACTCCCGCAGCGACGGTGCCCGCCCCCGCCATGGCGCCGGCTCCCTCGACGACCGGCGTGACGTCGGCCGCGCTCGTCGCGCCCGACGCTGGCACCACCGCCCCCGTCGTGAGCGCCCCCGCTCTCCGCCCCGCCGCGCACGCGGCGCCTCACGCTCCGCGAGCCCCCGCCGCCGCGACCGACGACACGACGGACCCCCATGGGCTATCGGACCGCAAGTAGGCTCGCAGGCATCTGCGTCCTCTTCGCGCTCGCGAGGACCGCGCACGCCGACGAGCCCTCCGCGAGCGACAGGCACCTCGCCCAGTCGCTCTTCGATCAGGCGCGCGCCCTGATGGACCAGGGGCGCTACGCCGACGCCTGCCCCCGCTTCGCCGACAGCGAGCGGCTCGATCCGGGGGGAGGAACGCTCCTCAACCTCGCTCTTTGCTACGACAAGCTCGGCAAGCTCGCGCTCGCGTACGACACGTACAGCGAGGCCATCAGCGTCGCCATCGCCGAGCATCGCCACGAGCGCGAGAAGTTCGCGCGCGATCGCGTCGCGTCGCTCGGCCCGCGCCTCCCGCGGTTGACGCTGAAGATCACCGACGTGCCGGCGGGCATGGAGGTGCGCCTCGACGGCGCGAACGTGCCGCTGTCCGCGTGGGGGACGGCCATGACGGTCGACCCTGGCGAGCACGTCGTCGAAGCGATCGCGCGCGACCGCGCCCCGTGGAAGGCCGCAATCAACGTGGCCGAAGGGGAGGCCCGCGAGGTTCCGATCGTATGGACACTCGCCGCGCCCCCTCCGCCGGCGGTCATCGCCCCGACGCCCGCACCACCTTTATCCATGCCTCGCCCTCCGCCCGCACCCCACGTCGAGAAGTACCGCTCCGCGACCTTCTACGTGCTGGGCACAGTGGCCATCGCGTCTCTGGCCGCGAGCGCCGTGACCGGGGGCATCGCCTGGTCGGCGCACGAGAGCGCCGGGCAGAAGTGCAGCGGGTCCACCGGCTTCTGCGCCGACCCGACCGGCGTGAGCGACGCCTCGCGCGCGCGCACGTTCGCGTGGGTGAGCACGGTCACGCTGGGGGCCGGAGTCATCGCAGGCGTCGTGGCCTTCGCCCTGCCGCGAAACGAGCGGGTGACCGTGGGTGCAATCCCCGGCGGCGGGGCCATTTCGCTCGAAGGAACCTGGCGCTGAGAAAATAGTGTGCGACGAATCGGGGGACCCTGGCTCCTTAGAAACAAGATGCAAAACAACGCCATTTCGAACGCTTTCTCTCCCCTTCGCCTCTTGGCTTTCGCCGCGCTCGCCGCCCTTGCCGCGGGGGGAGTGGCCTGCTCGTCGCAGAGCGCCGCGTCGCCGTCCGACGCCGGGGACGACCCGTGCGCGGCTCTGGCCGTGTGCTGCACGGCGGTCGGCGGCCCAGGCGCGGCGACGTGCCAGTCGCTGGTCGCGGCCGCCCGCGAGGCCAACAGCCCCTCGACGTGCGAAGCGACGCTCGAGAGCTACACGCAGTCCGGGCTCTGCGGCTCCAGCTCTTTCGACGCAGGAGGAATTCCCGGCATCGACGCGAGCGTCCCGTGCGCGCTCACGGGCACGTGCAACACGTCCAGCTTCGATGCCGGCAACGTGAACACGAACGCCGACTCCGGCCTCCCGGGCTCGGTGCAGTGTACGTACCTCGGCACGTGCCCGAACGGCGGCCCCCAGTACGAGACGTGTACGGCGACGACTGACGCCGGAGCGTGCGTCGCGGCCGTCTTCCTCACGACCGGCCAGGAGTTCTCGTGCGCCTCGTGCCTGGACTGCGCGTCCGCCTCCGCGAGCGCCGCTGCCGCGTGCCCGAGCTCGGTCGTCGTCGACGCCGGCCCCGACTGCGGCACCCCCCCCGCGCTTCATCCGGAGGCCGACGCCGGGGTCTACTGCCCGTTCACGCCGACCGGCTCGATCCACTGCGCGCCCGGAGAAGAGTGCTGCGAGGCTCCCAGCACGTCGGTCGACCAGTCCAGCTGCCAGGCCGGAGGCGCCGCGTGTCCGATCACCGGCTCGCTCACGTGGGCGTGCGACGGTCCGCTCGACTGCGCGGGGAGCTCGGCGGGCGCCGTGTGCTGTGCGGCCGGCACGGTCGCCAACGATCCGGTCTGCTCCTACGACCGCGGCGCGAGCTTCCTGGGGTCGCACTGCGCCGCGAGCTGCGTCGCCGGCGAGGTCTCCATCTGCGACACCACGACCGATCCGTGCCCGACCGGTACGACGTGCACACCGTTCAAGGTGGCAGGCGTGGTCCTCGGCACCTGCCTTTGAGCCTTTTCGCCGGGTCGGCGTCTGCCATACTCGTCCCGATGCACCGCCGGCTGTTCCAGGCTCTCGGTCTCGTCGTGGCGACGACGGCCGCCGCCGGGTGCATCCTCTTCGTGAACGACGACCCGTCGAACCTCCACACGACCTGCGTGTTCCAGGGGAGCGACTCGGCGTGCGCGACGTGCGTGGCCACCTCGTGCGCGTCGCAGCTCGCCGGCTGCTGCGGCGACTCGGTCTGCACGCAGGTCGCGCTCCCCTTGCTGAGCACGTGCGCGCCCGGCTCGTCCGCCTGCGCCTTCGCGCTCGCCAGCGAGCCGTCGCTCGCGTCGTGCGTGACGAGCGCGTGCACCGCGACGTGCGGCGGGGCGAACGTAGACACGAGCGGCACCGACGATGCCGGCACGACTCCCACGAGCGACGCCGGCTCCACCGACTGCACGACGTCGGGCGACTCCTGTCTCTGCTCGCTCGGTAACCCGAACGGCGCCACGTGCAACGTGAACACCCTCAAGGGGCCCGGCCTCTGCTGCGCCGACTACGGCTGGCCGAACGCGACCGGCAGCTCGTGCAGCTGCGAGCCGTTCTCGTGCACGCCCGAGGGGTCCGGGACCATGTTCTGCGGCCTCTCGATCGATTCGTCACTGACCACCTCGGCGAGTGGCAACTGCTGCGCCTACACGACCTTCTGTACGTGCAGCGCGAACAACGACTGCTCGACCGGAGCCGTCTCCGCGTGCGACGTCACGACCATCGGCTGCGATTCGTCGCAGGTCGAGGTCAGCTCGTGCTCGTTCTAGTTAGCCGACCTCTGCCATCAAGTGCGTCCCCACCGCGGGCGGCACGGTCGCGACCGTGATCTCCGACTCGAGGCACACTCGCCCTTCGCCAGCGCTTCCAACACGTCCGTGATCCCGAGGCCGAGCTCGTTGGCGCGCGTGAGCGCCGCGACGAGCGCGGTTCGAACGGCGGACGCCGGCAGGCCATTCGACTTCGCAGCCTCGGAGACGACCTCGACGAGCGAGGGCGAGGGGCCGGCTCGCGGCGTCACGCCGAGGCCCGGGCTCCAGGTAGCGCTTGGTCGGCGCCTTCGAGCGCATCACCTCGCATGGATCGGCGCACGGTGGGAAGGGGTGAAGCGCCGGCGCGGCGAGGAGTGGCGCATGACCCGGTAGGGTACGGCGCGAGACCCGACGGGGTGTGGCGCGTAGGACCGGCGTCCGGTGCGCCAAGAGAGACGAGGTCTGGCGCAGGTGACGCTCGGGTGGTGCGCCAGCGCGGGCTGAGTTGGCGCATCACCCCCGCGTCCAGTGCGCCGGGTTACGCGTGGGTTGGCGCATCACCCCCGCGTCCAGTGCGCCGGGTTACGCGTGGGTTGGCGCATGACCTCCCGGTCCGGTGCGCCGGGTTATGCGTGGGTTGGCGCATGACCTCCCGGTCCGGTGCGCCCGATGCGGGTTGCCGGCGCACGTCCCCGTGGGGTGTGGACGTGGACTCCGCCGGGATGGTGCGCGAGGACGTTCGGGGTATGCGCCGCACCGTACGGCTCCCAACTCAGTTCGCGCTGAACACCACGTTGTCGTAGCGAAGCTCCCACGCAGGCGAAGCCATCGTCGCGTACTCGGTCACGTAGCTCGTTCCGACCCCGACCTGCAGCGACGTGGGTACGACGGTCATCGTGAGCGGCGTATCGAGCTCGGGGTTCCCGTCGACGATGACCTTCCCCTCGAGGCTCGTCGTCGTCCAGTCGAGCTCGACCTCGACCGTGGACCAACCGTTCATGGAGAGCGGCTGCGTCGCCGACAGCGGATGGCTCACGTAGACGGGGGGCGCGCCGTCCGGAAGGTTGCCGCCGTCGGTGACCCCCGTCTGCTCTCCGAGCGCGAGCGCCGGCTGTCCGCTCGAAACGTTGATCGCGAGCCCCACGGTGTATCGGTTCCCCGCGCCGTCGAGGAAGTCGACCGCGCCGAGCACGATCGCGGCGCCGGCGCTGGTGTCGATCTGCATCGGCTCGACGCTGTACGTGAAGGTCAGCGTCGCTGGCGGTGTGGGCACGGCGAGCGGGGTCCGGAGCGCGACGTTCACGACCTGTCCGTTCGTCACGGCCTGCGTGGTCACGTCGATCGCGGTTGGCGGCGAGACCGCGCCGGCGTCGGTCTCGACCAGGGTCCCCGAAGTCTGGGCCCAGACGTTCCAGGCGCCCGGGAGCTGGTGCTCGTCGAAGTCGTCGCAGAAGAAGATGCCGCCGTCGGGCCGCGCCTGCGACGCGCAGAAGGGGCCCGCGTCCGTCCCGCTCTCCGTGGCCCCGCTCTCCGCGAGCGCGCCGTTCGCATCCGTGCTCGCATCCAGCCCCACCATGGATCCGTCGTCGGCACTCGCGTCGGCGCCGGGGATCGTCGTCCCCCCGTCGCCGAGCGGCCCCCCCGCCATGGTGGCGCTGAAGTCGAAGCAGGCGGCGACGAGCACGGCCGCGAGCGCCGGCGCGACCATCCGGAGAGACGGATGCATCGTCGGTCACGCTAGCACGCCGCCCGTCGCCCGCTCTCCCGCGTCACGGGCAGAACGTGATCGTGTACCCGGTGTTCGCCGTCGACGATCCCTGGCACGTGAACGTGCTCGTGAGGTCGTCGTACGGGAAGCTGTAGGCGGTCGGGCACACGTCCTTGAACACCTGCGCGTACTTCCCCGGCAAGGAGCCGGTCCACGCGGGGTTCGTGCTCTGGCAAGCGCCGCCCGGCGACCAGCTCGGGCAGCCGCAGCAGGTGGAGTCGGCGCCGGCGCTGTAGCAGGAGCCGCTCACGTCGTTCGGCCCGCCGCCCGTGCACCGGTAGAGATCCACCTCGTTCGCACAATCGAGCGCTGCGCTCGAAGGGTCGACCGCGCAGACCTGCCCCGCGCTACGGCATCCGACGTAGTGCCCCGGATCCTGGTCCTGCAGCTCGGAAGGGCAGCTCGCCTGCAGATTCCAGGAGCACGCCGGGAGCGCCCCGCAGTTGCTCGTGCATCCGGGGCTCCCGCAGTAGTAGGGGCCGTTGGCGCCAGGCGGCGGCGTCGTGCTGAACGTCCCGGGGGTCGGCGCGATGGCGAGCGGCACGTTCGCGCCGTCGACGTTGCTCACGTCGTAGAAGTCGCTCCCTCCCGACGGAGGCGTCACCGTGAACTCGGCGAGCGTCGCCGGGGGCGCTCCACCGACGCCGACGGGGCACTCGAGGTGCCCGCCGCAGTCGCCGGTCGCGCACGTGGTCGACCCGTTGGACGTCGTGCACTCGGTGCGCGGCCAGAAGCGCCCGCCCCATGCCGGAGGGAGCGCGAGCGCCATCGACTGCCCGGCGCCGAGATCCCAGTTGCTCGCGCTAGGCACCTCGTACGTGCAGAGCTGGTTCGCCGTGTTGCAGACGCTCCCCGAGGGGCACCCGGCGCTGCACGGCGTCGCGGGCGCGATCGGGTTCCCTTCGCCACCGACCCACACGTCGTAGCCGCACTGGTTCACGAACGTGAACGTGCGCGAGCCGTTGCTGCTCGGAGGGGGCGTGGGCGTCGGCGTCGGAGTGGGCGTCGGTGCAGGCGCAGGCGCGCTGCCACCCATGGAGCACGCGCTCGACGGGTCGTTCTTGCACATCGTGTAGACGATCTGATCGGCCGACTGGAAGCAGCTGCCGTCGGTGGGACAGCATCCGAAGCTGCTCGGGCAGTTGCACGCCGCGAGCTGCGTGGAGTCGCACTGGCTGAGCGACGTCGTGCCGCCGGTGGAACCACCCGTGGACCCGCCGCTCGAAGCCGTCCCGATCACGGTCGGGTTCCAGCGCTGCGCGTTCGTCCCGTTGCAGTCGTAGAGCTGCACGACCGTGCCGTCGGTCGGATTGTCCGCGGTGACGTCGAGGCACTTGCCGCTGTTCGTGTTGACGAGCGAGACGAACCCGCCGCCGGCGTCGTTCAGGAAGAAGCTCTGCGCGGAGGTCTGGTTGCAGTCGTAGAGCTGGATCTTGGTCCCGTCGGCCGTGCCGTCGGCCTGCACGTCGACACACTTGTTCGCGTTCGTGTTGACGATGGCGAACGCGCCGCCCCCCGCGTCCACGAGCTCGAACGACTGCGCGCCGGTGCCGTTGCAGCTCCACTCCTGGATCTGCGTCCCGTCGGTGGTGCCGCTCGCTCGCGCATCGAGGCACGAGCCCGGGTGCGCGATCGCGCCGAAGTTGAAGATCTGCCCGGCCGATACCGCCTGGCTTCCGTGAGCGACGTTCTCGCCCGGTGCGGAGCTGCAGGCGACGGCGGCCAGGGCCGCGAGGGAACCGACGGCGAGAGTGCACGAGGCGAGGGTTGATCTCATGATGGGCCTCATCGCAACGAGGGTGCCAACCGTTCGCTCGCGATCCTCCGCGACTACGCGCGTTCCTTGCCGTGGATTGCCGCGCGAACGCGCGTCGTGCGCGCGCCCCCCCGCGACGTCTTCGGTCGCGGGGGTGACCGAATCGGTCCGGCTCGATGGACCACCCGATGGCCCCGCGGCGTGCTGCGTGGCGTCGAGGGGGGAGGGGGAGGGCCCGACAGGGGCTGGGGCGCGGGGGCGCATGCTAATCTTCCTGGTTGTGGAAGCCGGCGCCGAGCCTCGGATCGTCGGCCGCTACGCCATCTACGGGGAGATCGCGTCCGGCGGCATGGCGTCGGTGCACTTCGCGCGCCTGGCCGATTCGTCCGGGCAGCGGCGAACGGTCGCGGTGAAGCGCGCACACCCACACCTGGCGCGCGAGGCCGACTTCGCCCTCATGTTCCTGGACGAAGCGCGGCTCGCCTCTCGAATCCATCACGCGAACGTCGTCCCTACGATCGACGTCCTTCTCGCCGACCGCGAGCTCCTCCTCGCGATGGACTACGTGCACGGCGAATCGCTCTGGAAGCTCCTCCGCTCCACCAGCGAGAGGAACGAGCGGGTTCCCACCCCCATCGCCGCGGCCATCCTCATCGACACGCTCCACGGCCTCCACGCAGCCCACGAAGCGACCGACGAGAAGGGGGGCCCCCTCGGCCTCGTGCATCGCGACGTCTCGCCGCAGAACATCCTCGTCGGCGCCGACGGCGTGGCCCGCCTCGTCGACTTCGGCATCGCCAAGGCCGCCGGGAGGCTCCACTCCACGCGCGACAGCGCCGTGAAGGGGAAGTACGCGTACATGGCGCCCGAGCAGGTGCGCGGCGAGCCGGTGAGCCGTCTCACCGACACGTACGCGGCGATGATCGTGTTCTGGGAGCTGCTCACCTGCGAGCGCCTGTTCGTCGGAAAGACCGACGCGGAGACGATCCACAAGTGCCTCGTCGCGCGCGTCCAGCCGCCGAGCCGGTTCGCGCCCGAGCTCGGCGCGGGGCTCGACGAGATCGTGAAGAAAGGGCTCTCGCGCGATCCGGCGCAGCGCTACCAGACGGCGCGCGAGATGGCTGCGGACATCGAGTCGTGCATTCCGCCGGCACCGCCGTCCGACGTGGCCGCGTGGGTCGCGCGCATCGCAGGCGAAGCGCTCGCCGCGCGCGCAAGCGTCCTGGCGGAGATCGAGCAGGGAGAGCTCGCCGCCGCCGCTCCATCGCGTTCGCGCAGGAGCGCGATGATCGCGCTCGCGCTCGTCGCGACGCTCGTCGTCGCTGCCGCCGCTACCTTCGCCGCGAGACGAAGGGAGAGCGCTCGCGCGCGCGAGGCCGTGACCGCCGACACACCCGATCTGGGTCCGCCCGCGGCTGCCGCCGCCGTCGTTGCCCCCCCGGTGTCAGAGCCGAGCTCGGTTGCTCCCGCCCCGAGCACCTCGCCGCCGTTGCCAGCCCGTCCGGCGCCCTCCGCAGTCCCGGCAGCCTCGCACGTCGCGGTACCTCGACACTCGCCTCACCCGAAGCGCGCAGCCTGCAATCCGCCGTACTCGATCGACGCGGAGGGGCGACAGATCTTCAAGCCCGAGTGCATGTGAAGTTCCCCTCCCGTGTACTGTGGAAGCCTCGATGAAGGCGGCTCCGCTCGCAGCTCTCGTCGCGCTCGCAGCTCTCGTCGCGCTCGCCCCGCCGGCGAGGGCCGACGACACCGTTCGTGCCTGCATTGCGGCATCCACCGGCGGACAGACGCTACGCCGACAGGGGAGGCTCCTCGCCGCGCGCGACGAGATGATCGCGTGCGCGCGCGACGCCTGCCCGCCGATCGTCCGTTCGAGCTGCGCGCGCTGGCTCACCGAGGTCGACGCGGCCGTGCCGAGCGTCGTCGTGCGTGCCGAAAGCGCCGCAGGGGAGGACGCGCTCGGCGCGACGCTCTCGATCGACGGACACCCGAGGAAGCTGGACGGCCAGCCCGTGCGCCTCGATCCGGGCGGGCACACCGTGCTCGTGGTGGACGACCACGGCGCGCGGAAAGAAGCGCGCGTGCTTCTCGCGGAGGGAGAGCGTGCGCGTCTCGTCACGCTCCGCTTCTCCGCGGGGGCGCCCCTTCCGTCGGAGCCTCTCGCCACCGCCACGTCTCGTACCCAGGCCGTCTCCGTCCCGGTCGGCGCCTGGATCCTGGGGGGCATCGGCGTCGTCGCGCTGGGGAGCGCGACCTACTTCGGTGTTTCGGCGAATCACGATCTGAACGACCTCAAGGCCACCTGCTCGCCACACTGCACCGAGTCGCAGACGCAGCCAGGCCGGACCAACGCGATCCTCTTCGATGTCTTCCTCGGCGTGGGCGGAGCGGCGGTGGCAGGCGCCCTCGTCTGGGGCTTCGCCTTGCCATCGCGTTCGAGCACGGCGCGCCTCGAGGTGCGCCCCTTGGTCGGTGGCGCGATGACCGCGCTCAGCGTTTCGTACTGAACGCGCGGCTGGAGCGGCGGACGCGGCGCTCCGCGTGGTAGAGATCGCGAATGCCGTCGCGCGACCCGTCGGGAGATGGCGAGACCCGCCGTCAGGGCACGAGCGTCCCTCAAACGCCGACGAGCTTCGAGATCGTCGCCGTCGAAGGCCCCGGCGCCGGGGCTCGCGCGCTCCTCGATTCCGTGTCGGGGAAGATCCTCGTCGGCACCGGACCCGCGTGCGAGCTCCGTCTCGCGGACCCGACCGTCTCCCGCCGGCATGCGTCGCTCGAGCTCACGCCGCTCGGAATCCTCGTCTCCGACCTCGGGTCGACCAACGGCACCTTCCTGGGCGACGCGCGCGTCGTCTCGGCCTACCTCTCGCCGGGCGCCCTCCTCCGGCTCGGCAGCACGACGATTCAGGCGCGCAGCGCGGCGGAGGGGCCTGCCAAGGTTCGCCGCGCCGGTTCGCTGGGGCGCATGGCGTCCACCAACCCGCGCATGATGAACGTCCTGTCGCTGTGCGAGAAGCTCGCGGCGGCCGATGTCTCGATCATCCTCGAAGGAGAGACCGGCACGGGCAAGGAGCTCCTCGCCGAGTCGATCCACGAAGCCAGCGCCCGCGCCCAGGAGCCGTTCATCGTGCTCGACTGCCGCACCACGCCGCGCGGCCTCGTCGAGGCGCACCTGTTCGGCGAGACGCGCACCGACGGAACCGTCCGCGCCGGCATCTTCGAGCTCGCGAACGGCGGCACGCTGCTCATCGACGAGCCGGGCGATCTCGACCTCGACGTGCAGGCGAAGCTGCTGCGCGCCCTCGACAAGGGGGTCATCGTGCGTCTCGGCGACACGCTCCCCGTCGCGGTCGATGCGCGGATCATCGTCGCCACTTCGCACGATCTCGACAAGTTGATCGAAGAACGAAAGTTCCGCGAGGACCTCTACTACCGCCTGGCCGGAGCACGCATCGAGCTCCCTCCGCTGCGACGCAGGCGCGAAGACATCCCGCTCCTGGCGAGCGAGCTCTGGACCGAGCTCGGCGGCAAAGGGCACCTCCCCGACGAGTTCCTGGAGCGCTTCGAGGCGTACGACTGGCCGGGGAACGTGCGCGAGCTGGAACGCACGATGGAGCGCTTCCTCGCCCTCGGCGACAAGGTCTCGCTGCTCGTCGCGCGCACGCACCGTCACGTCGCGCGCCCCGACCTCCCGGAGACGCCGGCGACCGGGGGCGGCGGCCTGCTGGAGCGCGTGCTCGGCGCGAACCTCGCCTACTCGGAGGCGCGGCAGCGGCTCCTCGACGAATTCGAGCGGGCCTACCTGGAGAAGGCGCTCGCCGACAACGGCGGCAACGTCGCTGCGGCGGCCGCGTCCTCCGGGATCGCCCGGCGTCACTTCCAGCGCATCCGAGCGCGACAGCGCTGACCGCGCGCGCTGCCCGCGTGCCCGCTCCGTAGTAGCGTGGCCACCGTGGAGAACAGCGCGCCGGGCCGCATTCGCTTCGCAGAGATCTCCGCGGCGTGGAAGTCCGCGATGGCGACGCCGCGCCTGCGTGCGTTCGCCCTCGGCGCAGGCCCCGCGCTCGTCGGAGTGCTCCTCGTGCTTCGCAGATTCCTCGACTTCATCGAAGCTCGCCGCGGCGCGGCCCTGAACGATCCGGTGCTCGCGCTCTTCGCGCCGCACGACATCGCGCTCGTTCTCTTTCCCCTCATGTACCTGACGATGATCGGTCTCCTCGTCGCGCTGATTCGCCACCCGAAAGAGCTCGTCGCGGGCATATGGGCGTACGTCCTGATGATCGTCGTCCGGATGCTCGTCATGTACCTGCTCCCCCTCGAGCCTCCCTCTTCGATGGTGGCGCTGCGCGATCCGTTCGTGGAGCTCTTCGGCGAGCAGCGCACACTGACGCGCGACCTCTTCTTCTCCGGTCACACGGCGACGCTGTTCCTCTTCGCGCTCGTCGTGCCGACGCCGAGACTGCGCGCGCTCGCGTTCACGATGGCGGGGCTCATCGCAAGCGGGGTGCTCTTGCAGCACGCGCACTACACGGTCGACGTCGTCGTGGCCCCCTTCGTCAGCTACGCCTGCTACCGGGCGGCGCGCGCGCTCGTCACGGGGCACGCATGAACGAGCTCCTCAGTCACCTGACGTCCGCTCGCCCGGCGACGATCGACTCGCTCACCGCGCTCGTCTCGCGTGGGCGCGAGGTCGCGGAACGCTTCGCGCTCCCCTTCGACCGAGCCGTGATCGGTGGGTACGAGGCGGACCGGGTGGCGTACGCGTTCGGCGCGGGATACCAGGCGGCGCTCGCGCAGCTGCTCCCCGACCTCGCACCCGACCGCGTGCGCGTGTTCTGCGTGAGCGAGGAGGGGGGAGGACATCCGCGCGCGATCGCGACGCGCATCGAGCGCCGGGGCAGGGACGGGCTCTTTCTGGACGGAAAGAAGAAGTGGACGACGTTCGGCCCGCTCGCGGACGAGCTCCTGGTCGTGGCCACCTCGGGCGTGGACGACGCGGGACGAAACCAGCTGAAGCTCGTGAGGGTCGACGCGAGGCGTGAGGGGGTGACTGTGCATCCGATGCCGCCCACCCCGTTCGCGCCCGAGCTGCCCCACGCGGAGCTGACGTTCGCCGGTGTGCGGGTCGCAGAGGACGAGCTGCAGGAGGGGGACGCCTACGAACGCTTCGTGAAGCCCTTTCGCACGGTCGAGGACGTGCACGTGCTCGGCGCCTTCGTCGGCCACGTCGCCGGGATGGCGCGCGCGCACGCGTTGCCTCCCGAGCTGTTCGAGGAGGCGCTCGCGATCGTGGGGGCGCTTCGTTCGCTCGCACCGCTCCCGGCGCTCGCGCCGGAGACGCACGTGGCGCTCGCGGGCGCGCTTCAGCTCGTGCGCGCGCTCGGCGGACGGGTCGACGCTTGCTGGGGCGCGGACGCCGGAGAACCGCACGCGCGCTGGACGCGGGACCGAGCGCTCCTGGAGGTCGCAGGCGGGGCGCGCGCGAAGCGCCTCGCCAGCGCGCGCGAAAGGCTCAGCCGAAGCGTCGAACGCTAGGGTGTGAGAGCCCTCCGCTAAGGCCGGGCAGGGTGGTGAGGCAGCCTGCGCTGGCGCCGCGGGCAGGGACCCTGCGACGGCGGCGGCCAGCCAGCCCACCCATCGCCGCCGTCG
>Ga0302283_1000045_pt1 | contig 69717 bp, 56 predicted proteins | sample III_Fen_E1_4_FD_198770 | JGI IMG/M metagenome (GOLD analysis project Ga0302283, IMG submission 198770) | Peat permafrost microbial communities from Stordalen Mire near Abisko, Sweden - III_Fen_E1_4 | ecosystem: Environmental > Terrestrial > Soil > Wetlands > Permafrost | place: Sweden: Abisko... | reverse complement strand
TCGCGCGTGCGCGACGCGAGGCGTGCGCGTGCTCGTGCTCGATCGCCCGAACCCCCTTGGCGGCGTTACGCGCGAGGGGCGCGCGCTGGACGAAGCGTTCCGGTCGTTCGTCGGGCTCGAGCCTCTCGCCGTACGTCACGCGCTGACACTGGGGGAGATCGTGGCGTGGCGCGCGCAGGTGGAAGGAGTCCCGCGTGGCCTCGTCGAGGTCGCGCGCGTGGAGGGGATCGCGCGCGACGCGCACGCGACGGGCTGGGATCGCCCGTTCGTCGCGCCGTCGCCGAACATGCCGACGTACGACACGGCGCTCGTCTACCCCGGCGGCTGCCTCATCGAAGGGACGAACTTGTCCGAGGGGCGCGGCACGACCAGGCCGTTCGAGATCGTCGGCGCGCCGTTTCTCGACGGCGAGGCGCTCGCGCGCGAGCTGCATGCGACGGGCCTCTCCGGCTTCGTGGCGCGTCCACTCACGTTCTTGCCGATGTTCCACAAGCACGCGGGCCAGCTCTGCGGCGGCGTCCAGATTCACGTTCGCGACGAGCGAAACTTTCGTCCGTACGCGACGTATCTAGCTCTGGTCGCGATCGCCCGCCGCCTCGGCGGTGAGGCCTTCGCGTTCCGAACGGAGCGCTACGAGTTCATCGATGACATCCCGGCCTTCGATCTCCTCACCGGCAACGCCGAGGCGCGCTCGCGCATCGAAGCCGGCGATGCGCCTCGCTCGATCGCCGAAGAGCTCTCGCGGTTGCGCGCCGGCGACGACGTCACGTGTGACGAAGCGATCCGCGCCGCCCAGACTGTATCTGTCTAGAACTGCCGCTGGCGCTAGGGCGAATACGCGGCGGATCGTTCGCGGACCACTTGCCGGGGCCGGTGTGCGTGCCCATCTTCAGGGTACGCGAAGGCAGCGCCGACGTAGGTGACGCCACCGCCGAAGACTTAGGGGCTTGCGCGTACTCCCTCCCCCCATCACGCGAGCCCACCGTGCCCGAGCAGTCCGCTGTTCGGGCACTTTTTTTCCATCGGTCCCGAGGCCGACCGCGCGACGTTCGATCGTCCGTCGCGCATCCGCGCGACGACGACGTCACTTCTTCTTGTCGGGCGGCGGCTCGAGATCCTCGGCGAGGTAGCTGAGGATGACCTCGTCGAGCGACTTGTCGCTGATGAGATCCTCTCCGAAGATCGAGCTCCCCGTCTGCGGCCGCGACTGTCCGAAGATCGCGGCGGGGCGGGCGGCGGCGTAGCGCGCGTCGGAGGTCTGCGGCGCGGCCGGCTTCTTCGGCGGTGCCGACGGCGGCTTCTTCGGCGCGATGGACGGCTTCTTGGGCGGCGACGAAGCAACCTTCTTCGGCTCCGGCACCGGCGACGCCGCTCGGTACGCACCGCTCGCCGCGCTCTTGTCGCGGAACAGGTTCGCCGGTGGCGGCGGCAGATCGCTCAGCGCACGCCCCCCGCCGGCGACGGGCGCGCTCGAGTTGTTCTGGAGCGACTCGATGTCGAGCATCAGCTCGGGAGTGCGCGTCGTTCGCGGGACCATGTCGCTGTCGTCGAGCGACGCGGTCGAGGGGGGCGGGAGGGGATCGGTCACGGGGCGCGCCGCCGGTGCTGCGGCTGCCGCCACGGGCGCCGCGGGCGAGGCTTCGGCGGCGGGGGCCTGCGCGGCTGAAGCGGCGGCCGCCTTCGCGTCGGCGACGGCCTTCGCCTTCTTCTCGCCGCCATCCTCGACGAGGTGATCGAACTGACCGTCGCGCAAGGAGATGAACATCGCCTTGTGCTGCTCCTTCATCATCTGCTTGACGGTGTCCTGCATCTTCTCAGCGCCTACGTGCTCGGCGTAGCTGCGCTTGATCGATTTCAGGATCCGCCCTCCGTCCATGAAGAGGTGCGTGATGATGTGCGGATGCTTTACGCCGGAGTCTTCCGTCTGAATGTGGAAGACCCGGTTCTTGTGCCGGACATTGTTGTTGTAGCCGAGGAGCGGCGACACGGGCTTCGACATAATGTCCGCGAAAAAAGTACCACAGAGGGCCCGCAAACGGGCTGGCTACGATCCGACGATCGATTCCAGGCAGCGTTCGCGCGCGTCGCGCAATGTAGCGAGCGGTACGTGCGAGGCGGCGATGCCGGCCCGTTGACCGTGCTTTGGGGTGAAGGCGATCGAGAGCGAGTGCCCCCCCGTGACGCCGAGCTCCGCGGCGGGGACGTCCGCGGACTTGGCGGCTTCGAGCACGCTCGCGAGCGCGCTCGGGCGAACGCTGATGATGATGCGCGACGGGTCTTCGCCGAAGAAGAGCGCTGCCGCCTCGATGGGGTTCCTCGGCTCGGGCAGGTCGATCCGTGCGCCCACGTCCTCCGACGCCCTCGGCGCCGTCACGCAGCACTCGGCGAGCGCAACCGAGAGCCCGCCGTCCGACACGTCGTGCGCGCTCTGGAGTACGTGCGCCCGCGCGAGCTCGAGGACCAGCTTCTGGAGCTTCACCTCGGCCTCGAGATCGATCCTCGGCGCGCCCCCTGTGAGCCTCCCGAGCTTGCGGATCAGGTACTCGCTCCCCGAGAGCCCGTGGATGCCCGCGTCCTGGACGGACCCGAACAGCACCACGACGTCGCCCGGCTGCTTGAACCACTGCGTGACGATGTCGGCCTCGTCGCGCACGAGGCCCACCGCGCCGACGGTCGGCGTGGGGAGGATCGCGGTGCCGTCGGTCTCGTTGTAGAGGCTCACGTTGCCGCTCACGATCGGCACGCCGAGCGCGTTGCAGCCGGCGGCGAGCCCGTCGATGGCGCGCGCGAACTGCTCCATGATCTCGGGCCGCTCGGGGTTGCCGAAGTTGAGGCAGTCGGTGATCGCCAGCGGCTCGGCGCCCGAGCACACCAGGTTGCGGCACACCTCCGCGATCGCCATCGCCGCCCCCACGAACGGATCGCGCTCGCAGTGGCGTCCGTTGCAGTCGACCGCGAAGGCCAGGAACTTGTTCACGGTGACGCCGTCCTTCTCGCACGGCACGCGCACGACGGCCGCGTCCGAGCCCGGCCGCACCGCCGTCCCGCCGCGAACGATCTGGTCGAATTGCCGCCACACCCACTGCCGCGAGCCGATGTTCGGCGAGCCGCAGAGCGCGACCAGGTCGGCCGCGAGATCATCGGTGACCGGGAGCGCCGTGGGGAGCATCTCGGTCTTCGCCAGCGACTGGTGCGTCTTGCCTGCGCGCGGCCGGTCGTAGACGGGCGCGTCGTCGGTCAAGGCGGGGATGGGGAGATCGCAGACGACGACCGCGGCGCGCGGCGTGGTCGGTGAGAGCGGATCGTAGCCGGGGGTGGCTTTCATCACCCAGCGCCCGGTGTCGGTGACCTTGCCGATCACCGCCGCGTCGAGCTCCCACTTCTTGCAGACCGAAAGGACCTTCTCCTCGCAGCCCGGCTTCGCCACGAGGAGCATCCGCTCCTGCGACTCGCTGAGGAGAATCTCGTACGGCGTCATCGCCTTCGCGCGGCGCGGGACGCAGTCGAGATCGAACTCCACCCCGTTCTGCGCGCGACCGGCCATCTCGACGCTCGACGACGTGAGCCCCGCGGCGCCCATGTCCTGGATCCCTTCGAGCACGTCCATCGAGAAGAGCTCGAGGCACGCTTCGAGGAGGAGCTTGCCCATGAAGGGGTCGCCGACCTGCATCGTCGGCCGCTGCGAAGGGCCCCCTTCCGAGAACTCGTCGCTCGCCATCGTCGCGCCGTGGATGCCGTCGCGCCCCGTCTTCGCGCCGATGTAGAGGACCGAGTAGCCGATGCCGCTCGCGCGTCCGTAGAAGATGCGATCGGTGCGCGCCACGCCGCACGTGAAGGCGTTGACCAGAATGTTGCCGTCGTACGCCTTGTCGAACTGCACCTCGCCGCCGACCGTGGGGACGCCGATGCTGTTGCCGTAGCCGCCGATGCCGGCGACGACGCCGCGAAGGAGCTCCGGCGTGCGCGGGTGATCGGGGCGCCCGAAGCGGAGCGAGTTGAGGCTGGCGATGGGACGCGCGCCCATCGTGAACACGTCGCGCATGATGCCGCCGACGCCGGTGGCGGCCCCCTGGTACGGCTCGATGAAGCTCGGGTGGTTGTGCGACTCCATCTTGAAGACGGCGGCGAACCCGTCGCCGATGTCGACCACGCCCGCGTTCTCTCCCGGCCCCTGGATCACGCGCGGCCCCTTCGTCGGCAGGCGGCGCAGGTGCACGCGCGACGACTTGTACGAGCAGTGCTCGCTCCACATCACGCTGAAGACGCCGAGCTCCGTGTACGTCGGCGCTCGACCGAGGTGCTGCTCGATGCGCGCGTACTCGTCCGCGTTGATCTTGTGGCTCTTGATGAGGGCCGGCGTGATCGGCTGGTCGCCGGGGAAGGGCGCGGGAGCTAGGGGCGTCGCCATGGTGGGGAAGATTCGATTAGCGGGAAACCGGCGGCGGATCCACGGTGAGGTCTCGGGAACCTCACGCTCGAGAGCGCTCGACACGGCCGGGGGATGAGGGGGCGGGCCTCCTGTGCTAAGCCCGCCCTCATGCGCGCGTGCGTCGTCGTCTTCCCCGGCATCAACGCCGATACCGAGCTCGTTCACACGCTGCGCGACATCTGCGGCGCGCCGACCACGGTAGTCTGGCACACGGAGACCACGCTCCCCGCCGACGTCGATCTCGTCGCCATCCCGGGCGGCTTCTCGTACGGCGACTATCTCCGGACCGGAGCCATCGCCAAGGTGAGCCCGATCGTGCCCGCCATTCGTGCGCACGCCGCGCGAGGCGGCTACGTCCTCGGCATCTGCAACGGCTTTCAGATCCTCACCGAGATCGATCTCCTCCCGGGGGCCCTGACGCGCAACGCCCAGCTCCGCTTCGAGTGCGGCGACTGGCACGTGAAGGTGACGGCCCTGGGGCCATTCACCCGCAAGCTCGGAACGGTTTGGCGCCTGCCGATCGCGCACGGCGAGGGGCGCTACCAGGCCACCGAGTCGACCTTGAAACAGCTGGCCGACAGCGACCGCATCGCGCTCCGCTACTGCCTCCCTTCCGGCGAGGTCGAGGAGCGGGCCAACCCCAACGGATCGATCGACGCGATTGCCGGGATTTACGGCGGTCCGTCGAAGAACGTCTTCGGGCTGATGCCGCATCCCGAGCGGATGAGCGAAGCGCTGCTCGGCTGCGCCGACGGCCGCCAGCTCTTCGATAGCGTGCTCAACGGAGCGTGAGCTCGTGTGCTGAAAACGCGGCCATCGTTCCCGAGTGTGGTCTCCTGAGGGAGCAGCGCTCCCTCTCGGTGACGGGGGGAGGGCGAGACGCAGACACTCTCCCTTTCAAGCGGTCGAAACGCTTTGAGTCGCGCAAAACGCGCGGGGTCATCGTATTCTTGGCAGTGAAGCAAACATGTCAGGGTCACCCAACTCGCCAAAGCCCGCGCGGCCCGACCCGACGATCTCCGTCATTCCCCCGGCAGGCGATCTTGAATCCAGTGATTCGCGAAAAATAATGTCCGAATCCGAGCATCCCCGAGGCAGCGGACAAGGTCCGGCGGCGCAGCAGCCTGCGTCGGCGGGTTCCATTCGCGTCTCGCCGACGAGTGACGCGCCGCCTCAGTCGTCGAACTCGATCATGGACGCGCCCGACGAGAGCGCTCTGCTCCTCAGGCAGCTCACGGTCGGCACCGTCGTCGACGGCAAGTACAAGATCGACGAGATCATCGGACGCGGCGCCATGGGCGTCGTGGTCGCGGCGACGCACGTGCACTTGAAGGAGCGGGTCGCCCTCAAGTTCCTCAGCGCCCGCCAGGCCTCGCAGACGAACGACTTCCAGGCGCGCTTCCGGCGCGAAGCGCAGGTCAGCGCGAAGCTCCGCAACGAGCACATCACGCGCGTGATCGACGTCGGCGTGTGGCGCGATCTCATCCCGTTCATGGTCATGGACCATCTCGTCGGGAACGACCTGCGGCGCACGCTCAAGCTGGCCCCCGGTGGGCGGCTCCCCGTCGCCGTGGCGCTCGACTACATCGTGCAGATCTGCGAGGGGCTCGCCGAAGCGCACGCCATCGGGATCGTGCACCGCGATCTCAAGCCCTCGAACCTCTTCGTCACCAAGCGCCCCGACGGCTCGGAGCTGATCAAGATCCTCGACTTCGGGATTTCGAAGTGGTCGCAGGGGGAAGAGCAGCTCGACGAGCTCACGCAGACCGGCGTGGTGCTCGGCTCGCCGAAATACATGGCGCCGGAGCAGCTGTTCGGATCGGCCTCGGTCGATGCGCGCGCGGACGTCTGGTCGATCGGCGCCATCTTCTACGAGATGCTGACGGGGCGTCCGCCGTACGATTTCCCGACGCTCACGCGCATCTGCGCCGAGCTCGCGACCGACAAGCCGCCGCCCGCCTTGAAGCCGATTCTCCCCGACCTCCCCGACGGCATCGAGGCGGTCGTGATGCAGTGCTTCGCGCGCGATCGCGAGCAGCGTATGAACAACGTCGCGACGTTCGCCGGCGCGCTGCTCGAGGCGGTCGACGCGCCGTTCGCCGGGCAAGTGCGCTCGAAGATCGCCGCCGTGCTCGATCCGAAGAGCCAGAAGGACTTCTCGACCACGACCTCGAGCGGCGCGCTTCCGCTCTCGACGGGGAACTACCGCTCGCTCTCGCTCACTGGGTCGGGGCCGCGGCTGTCGTCGTCGGGCGCGCTCCGTGTGGCCGTGGACGCGGCGAACGGGCCGGCTTCGTCGGCGACCGCAGGCGGCGTCGAAGCGTCGGTGGAGCCGACGGTCGCTGAAGGGAAGAAGAAGGTCGTCGTCATCAGCGCCGTCGTCGGTGTGGTGGTTGCGATCGGCGCGTTCGTCCTGCTGGGGGGCTCGCACCCATCGCCTGCGCCCGCGCCGCTCGTCACCGCGGCCCCTGCTCAGCAACCGCCCGCGCCTCCGCAGACCGCGGTCATTCCGCCCGCTCCTGCACCGGCCGATACGGCCTCTGCTGCGGCCGCAGCTGCTGCTTCGGCGGCCGCGAGCGCGGCGCCCTCTGCGACCCCGGCGCAAACCCACGGCGTCTGGCACGGACATCACGGCGGTGGTGCGGCTCCGCCGCGTCCAGCACCCCCCCCCGCGACCACTCCCGCCGCGACGCCCACTCCGGCTCCCGCTCCCCCCTCGCCTGCGCCTGCGCCCCAACCCACGACGAAAGCGAACCCATTGGAGGACCGACAGTGAGGTATCGGCGCGCGCTTCTACTTGCCGTTGCAGTTCCCACCTTCCTCGTTGCCGGCGTCGTGCACGCGCAGACCGCGGCGACTCCGCCTCCCGCGGCCGCAGCACCGCCGGCTCCGGCTCCCTCGCCAGCGGCTGCTCCAGCGACGTCCGCGCCGGCGACCTCGGAGATCCCGGCGGCCCCCGCGGCGGCTCCGAACGAAGCCACGACCGACGCGCGAGCGCTCGCCGAGACGCTCTTCTTCACGGGGCGCGGCCTCATGGAAGGGGGCCGCTTCGCGCAGGCGTGCTTGAAGTTCGCCGAGAGCTATCGCCTCGACCCCGCCGCCGGCACGCTCCTCAACCTGGCCGTGTGCCACGAGAAGGAGGGGAAGATCGCCAGCTCGTGGGGCGAGTTCCGCCAGGCGCTCGCCGAAGCGAAGCGGGCGAATCGCCCGGAGCGTGAGCAACTCGCGAAGGACGCCATCGCGCGGCTCGAGCCGAACCTCCCGTTCGTGACCATTACCGTCCCGAAGGAAGTCCGCGTCCCCGGGCTCGTCATCCTGCGGAACGGCGTGCCGCTCCTCGAGGCGGCCTGGGACACCGAGCTGCCGATCGATCCGGGCACCAACGAGATCACGGCGACCGCCCCCGACTACAAGCCGGAGAAGAAGTCGGTCACTGCGGCCATCAAGCAGCACGTGACCATCACCATCGATCCTCTCGAGCTCGCGCCCGTCGAGCGTCCGCCGCCGCCGTTCTGGACGGCGAAGCGGAAGCTGGGCGGCGGGCTCTTCGTCGGCGGGGTGGTGCTCACAGGCGTCGGGACGATCTTCGGCGTGATGGCGCTCGGCAACAAGACCACGAGCAACAACAACTGTCCGACGTTCGACGGCGAGCTTCGCTGCACGCAAGCAGGCGTGAGCGCCGAGTCGAGCGGGAAGACGGACGCCTGGGTCTCCGACTTCGGCATCGGGCTCGGCGTCGCAGCGCTCGTCACGGGGGGAATCCTGTTTGCCACCGGTGGCGTGCACGAAGAGACGGGCCCAACGCCCGTCGGCGTGCCTCCGAAAGAGGGGAAGTGGGACTGGCGGTTCACGAGCGGTCCCCACGGGGCGCAGGGGTTTCTTCTCCAGCGCTCGTTCTAGATCTCTGTTTCGCGCGCACTAGCCCTCGCACCCGCTTTCTTGGCTAGGCGCGCTCCGTCTCGAAGAGCGAGGTCACACGTGAATCGAACGAGCTTGTTTCTCAGCGCTGCCGCCGTCTTGATGGCCGGGATTGCCGGATGTCAGGCCATCGCTGGCCTCTCCTCGCGGACGCTCGACCCGCTGCCGACCGTCGGGTGCGCTCTACCGTCCACGGGTGACGGGCGTGTCCGTATCGCCAACCTGGCGAACGTCAGCGCCAACGCGGACTTCTGCATTCGCACGAGTGGGTCGGGCGACTGGGGGCGTCCCATCTTTCGTGACGGAGGGAACGACGCGCTCTGCCTCGGAACGCAGTCGCAGGCCGGCGGCCTCGCGTACGGTCAGGTGACCGTTCCGTTCGCCGTGCCGGTGGGGAAGATCGACGTGAAGACGATCCCGGCGGGGCAGACGTGCTCGGCCACCGCGACGAGCGAGAAGGACGGGATCACGATCGCGAACGCCGTCACGGGCGGAGCGCCCCCGACCACGCTGGTTCGCTGGGGCGGCGGTACGAGCGCCGAAGGGCTGTCCGCGCTGTCGGAATACGCAAAGACGACCGGGCCGGTCTCCTCGAACGTGCGCATCGTGAACGCTCTCTCCGACGGCAAGGCCATCGAGATCGGTCAAGCCGCGGGAACGACCCTCCCGACGACGGTTCCCACGGTGAACATCGCCACGCCGATTACTCCCGGCAACGCCGCCGCGCCCCAGAACGGGCTCCCCCTGCCGCAGTTCAACGTGAACGCGAACGGGTACATGAGCTTCCCCGATCAGTCGTTCGTGATCGCCGCCTTCTACTCGACCGATTCGGCGGCGAACGCGCTCGCGGCGTTAGCCACGCCGTCGACGGCGCTGGGGACGTTCTATGTGATCGGGGATCCCACCGACACCTCGAACAAGCACGTCGTACGCGCGCTCTACTGCGACGAGAGCGTCGGCGGCTACTCGACGACTTCGTGCGGGGCCGACGCCGGGGGTGTGCCCGGGCTCCCCGCCTACATCCCCTGTCTGGATGACGCGCTCTTCGCGCAGTGCACCGAGACGAGCTTGCCCGTGATCTCGGTCGACCTGGTCAACGCCGCTCTCTACGGGGCGAACGCACCGTTCTCGCAGGCGCGAGGGGCGGTCATCCCCGGCGCCATCGCCGCGCGCACGTCGGACATCATGTGCATCCTCGAGGTCGACGACTCCTCGAGTCGCAACGCGATCATCGCGGCTGCGCTCTCGCAGTTCCCTTACTCGTACCAAATCACGACCGACCTCACGACGAACCCGACGAACCCGAGCGACGTGAAGCCGCCGCCGGCCGCCCCGCCCTGTACCGGATCCAACGCCGCCCCCTGGATCACCTGCGTGACCCAGAACTGCGGTGTCGCGAGCGATGCTGGGCCGGTCCTGGACTACACCGCATGCCTCGAGAACTCGTGCTTCTCCTCACTGGTGAAGATCCCCTACACGCAGCCGCTCCCGTCGCCGTACACGGCCGCGGAGTATGCCGGCGATTCGTGCTTCGACTGCACGATCTACAACTTCCTGAGCGAACCTCTGTCCGAGGGGGAGACCTGCGTCACCGCGGCGCAACAGCCGTTCGCGTTCAACGGCCAGTCGCCCGAGCTGATTCTGTCGCACTACCCGCTGGTCAACACGAAGTCGTACATCCTCCCCGCCACCGGCTTCCGGCGCGCCGTCCTCAAGGCGCAGGTGCAGCTCGCCGATCAGACGGTCGACTTCTTCTGCGCGCAGCTGTCGAGCCCGTTGATCGATTCGACGCTCCCCTACACGGGGAACTACGGAAACGACAATGGCCCGCATGGGAACGGCTGGGAGGACGAGCAGGACCTCCAGGCGGAGGAGATCGTCGCGTGGATCAAGTCCGAAGAGGCGGTCGATGGGCTCCCTGCGATCATCGCGGGTGACTTCCACGCCGGCCTCGGGGTCGCGCCCACCGTCGGGGACGCAGGGACCGGCTCGAGCGCCGAGGCGGGGGCGAACATCGAGATATCGCCCGAGGCGATCCAGGCCTTCATCAGCCCCGACGCGGGGATCACCCTCGTGCCCGCGATCCCGTCGACGCCGACGAACTACGTCGAAGCGTGCGACTACTGCCCCGCGCCGGAGAACCCGTACAACCCGGGCGAGGGGCCGTACGAGATCTTGCACGCCTTCCTCTACGACTTCCCCAGCGGCGCGACGCAGAGCGAGACCCTCTGGGGGACCGACAACACCCAGGTGGCGCTGACGAGCCTCCCGGGTGAGGACGCGCCGGACAGCGGGACGGGACCGCTCTTCGAGTACTACGCGCACAACTATCAACTGCTGCGACCGACGCCGGCCGCGAACCAGCCAGTCGTGACGGACGGCGGGCATTAGCTCGCTCCCGTCGCGAGGGGCGCGCTCGTCGCCGTTGTGGACACGCTCGTCGTCGATCACGTGCGTCGCGTCGCGCGTGACCGATTCGACGGCGCCGGCGTGGGCGAAAGAGGTACGCGTGAGGAGAGTCTCCTCGGGGGGTCAGGAGAAGCTCTTCACGCGTGAGGAGAATCTCTTCGCGGATTCAGGAGAACCCCTCACGAGCGAGCAGACGTTGGTCACGCGCGAGGAGACCTTGCTTGCGCGCGGGCGGAAGTCGCTCACGCGCGAGCAGGAGTCGCTCACGCGCGAGCAGGAGTCGCTCACGCGCGAGCAGGAGTCGCTCACGCGCGAGCAGAAGTGGCTCGTAGCAGACGCAAAACTGGTCACGACGCTACGTCGAAATGGTCACGCGCGCCTTGTTTCTGCTCGCACCAGACGCCAGGATGCGGTCGCGCCCCCCCGCACAACAAGCCCGTGACCACCTACAACCGCAAAGAGCTCGCCCGCGCCGCCAAAGTCTCGCGGTTTTTCATCGGTCACTCCGTCACCGCGGGTCTCATCCCGGCGGCTGACGGGGAAGGGCCCGGCCGGCACTACACCGACCGGCATCTGCACCACCTCGTCGCCGTCAGGAACCTTCGCGATCAGGGCCTGCGTGCGGACGAGCTCCGCCAGCGCATGACCGACGCGAGCGAGGACGAGATCCGTGAGCTCGCAGGCGTCGCGCGCCCAGCGCTGCCACCGGCGGTGCGCTCGCGCGCGTCGCTCCGTTACGGCGTGAATGCGGTCGTCTCCGCCGCGGCGGACGCGCTCGACGTGTCGCCGAAGCGCGTGCGACCGGCGATCGTCGCGGCGCTGGCGGCGATGCGCGAAGAGAAGATCTCGGTGGACGAAGCGGCCTCGATCCTCGAAGAGTCGTCGTCGCCCTGACGCGCGACGATGACCCCCTTCCAGCTCTTCCTCTCCGTCTTCGGCGTCATCTTCGTCGCCGAGCTCCCCGACAAGACCGCCCTCGCCGCGCTCGTCCTCGCGACGCGCCACCGCGCGCTCCCCGTCTTCCTGGGCGCCGCGGGCGCGCTCGCCGTGCAGAGCCTGATCGCCGTCGTCGCCGGTCAGCTCCTCGCGCTGCTCCCGGCGCGCCCCGTTCACGTCTTTGCGGGCGCGCTCTTCCTCGTGTCGGCCGTCGTGATGTGGCGACAGAAGGAAGACGGCGACGAAGCCCCCGCGAAGGACGATCAGCGCGCGCAGAGCTTCGGGCGTGTCCTCTGGATGGTGTTCACCGTGGTCTTCATCGCCGAGTGGGGCGATCTCACGCAGCTCGCGACCGGCGCGCTCGCCGCGCGGTACCAGTCGCCGTTCGTCGTGTTCGCCGCCGCGACGCTCGCCTTGTGGGCGGTCGCGGGGATCGCGGTGGTCGCGGGGAATCGGGCCGGGAAGCTGCTGGATCCGAACGTGACCAAGAGGGTGGCGGCGGTGGTGTTCGCGGGGATCGGGGGGGCGCTGGTGGTCGGGTGGCTTTGATCGCGCTACCCTATGAGCGCGATGCGCGGCCGCAAGCCTGACCTCTCGGTGTACCTGCCGGGGCGTAGGCCGGGCGACCCGAAGAAGTCGATCACCTGCGTCCCGCCCGACATCGCCGTCGAGATCGTCTCCCCGGTGGCCCGCGACCAGCGTCGCGCTCGCATCGAGAAGGTCGCCGACTACGCCGCCTTCGGCGTCCGCTGGTACTGGCTCGTCGATCCTGCTCTGCGAAGCTTCGAAATCCTCGAGCTGGGCGCCGACGGGCGCTACGCCCACGCCGTCGCGGCGACCGAACAGCGCCTCGACCTCGTCCCTGGCTGCGACGGTCTCGCGATCGACGTGCCGGCGCCTTGGGCGGAGATCGAGCGGCTGGGTCAGCACGACGAACCCTGAGCTTGCTCCCCGGGCGCGTTGCGACACGCCCGCGATGATGTAAACCGGTGGGTCCGGGCCTCTCGTGGATCTCCTCTACTTCATCCTTCTCGTCTCGATTCTCATCTTCATCCACGAGAGCGGTCATTTCGCGTTCGCCAAGATCTTCGGCGTGAAGGTCATCACCTTCTCGATCGGCTTCGGCCCGAAGGTCTTCCGCATTCGCGGCAAGGAGACGGAGTACTGCATCGGCATCCTGCCGTTCGGCGGGTTCGTGAAGATGCTCGAGGAGGGGCGCGGCACCGACGTCATTCTCCCCGAGGACCGCGCGCGCACCTTCGAGTCGCAGGACCTCTGGAAGCGGATCGTCATCGTCCTGGCGGGGCCGGCGATGAACGTCCTCTTCCCGATCGCGCTCTACACGTCCGTCTTCCTCGAGGACCACGAGCTCCTGCCGCCGACCGTCGGCGTCGTCCTGCCAGGGAAGCCCGCGGAGGGGAAGCTCGTCCCGGGCGATCGCATCGTGTCGATCGACGGGAAGGAGGTGGCGAGCTTCCCCGACGTCCAGTCGATCGTCTCCCGCCACGCGAACAAGCCGCTGCGCATGGTCGTCTCGCGCGACGACAAGAACGTCGAGGTGGTGGTCACGCCGGAGGACGCGATCGAAGAGCGCGAGCTCGACATCGTCGACCACGTCGGCCGCGTCGGCATCGTGCCGACGTTCCCCGCGCCCGTCATCGGCGTCCCGCGCGCCGACTCGCCTGCGTACCGCGCCGGGCTCCGGTCGTTCGATCGCGTGGTCGCGATCAACGGTCACAAGGTCGACCGTCTCATCGACCTGCAAGCGGCGCTCGCGTCCAACCGCGGCGACACCGTCGTGCTCACCTACCTGCGACCCGTCGACGCGCCGAACGCGATGGGGGGCCTCTGCGACATCGCCGTCATGACCCCGCAGGTGGCGACGCTCACGCCGCTCGCGCGCATCGAAGGGGCCTCCTACGCCCTCGGTGACGCCACCGATCGGGCGGCCGACGTGGCGGCGCGTGCAGGAATCGAAGGGGCCGACCTCTACGCGGCGTTCGTTCCCGAAGGGTCGAGCGAGTGGAAGGCGGGGTTGCGTGCGGGCGATCGCATCCTGTCGCTCGACGGCGCTGCGGCGCGCTCGTGGGAGTCGCTGAACGCCGAGCTCGTACGCGGCGCGACCCGCATGCACGCGCTCACCTGGACGCGCGACGGCGCCCCCATGGCCGGCGAGTTCCAGCTCCGCCGCGAGCAGTGGGACGACGAGCTCGGTCAGCACTACGAGCGCTACGTCTTCCGTACGACCCACTGGGTCCCCGTCGCGCGCGGCGGGCTGGTCGCCAACCCGCACCCGCTCCTCTACGCCGTCGGTCGTGGAATCGAGGAGACGGGGAGCGTCATCCAGTTCATCGCCGTCGGGTTCGTGCGCCTCGTGCAAGGGCGCGTGAGCCTCTCGAACGTCAGCGGTCCCATCACCCTCTACGACATCGCCGGCCAGGCCGGAGCGAAGGGGCCGGCGTACTTCGTGTGGGCCATGGCGCTCATCAGCGTGAACCTGGGGCTCATCAACCTGCTCCCCATCCCGGTGCTCGACGGCGGGCACCTCGCCTTCTTCCTCATCGAATGGGTGCGCCGCCGGCCGCTGTCCCTTCGCGTGCGGGAGGTGGCCAGCCTCGTGGGGATGACGATGCTGTTCGCCCTGATGCTCCTGGCGTTCAAGAACGACGTGGAGCGGCGCTGGGACGTGATCGTGGGAGAACTGAGGGAGATCTTCCGAGCCGGCTCGTGACCGCGCGCCCCACGCCGGGGGGCAACGGCCCCGCGTTCCGCATCGGAGACTCGCGCCTCGCCCCCTTTCGTGCTTGTCTTCAGCCGCTTTTCCGCGCTTTTCCCCGGGGTAGTTGCATGAAGTCGTGGTGCAGGTCTTTCGGTCGCGCGGTCGCAGGGGGGACGTTGCTCCTCCTCTCCGCGTGCTCCCACGGCGTCACCACGGTCGAGGACATCGTGGACGACGGTGGCGATCTCGCCGCCGACGCGTCTTCCACGACCGAAGCCTCGAGCATCACGGGGCAGAATCCCGAAGACTCCTCGGCACCCACCGACGACGCCCCCACGTCCAGCGGAGGCGACGACGGCGGTGACGATGCCGGCAGCGACGACGCCGGACCCGTGCTCGTCGCCCCCTCGCCGGCCCTCGCGTCGATCACCCCGGCGACGGCCCTCGTCGGCAGCACGGGGCCCACCATCGTCTGCAACGGCAGCGGCTTCGTCGCGCGCTCCGTGGTCCAGGTGAACGGCCTGCCGCTCACGACGGGCTTCGTCTCCGCCACCCAGCTCCGCGCGACGCTCCCCACTTCGAGTCTCGCGACGGTCGGCACGCTCGCCATCACCGTCGGCACGGCGCCGCCCGGGGGCGGCGGGAGCACCGAGCAGGACTTCCAGGTCGTGAACCCGGCACCGACGCTGACCGCGCTCTCGCCCACGAGCGTGCTCCTCGGCGCGAGCGCGACGACCCTCACGGTGACCGGCGCGTCGTTCGTGACCGGCGTCTCGATCTCGTTCAACGGCGTCGCTCTTCCGACGACGCTCACCAGCGCCAACACCGCGACGGCGAGCATCCCCGCCGCCCAGCTGGTGACCTCGGGGAGCTTCCCCGTGACGGTGACGAACCCCACGCCGGGGGGAGGGACGTCCTCGTCGATCGCCTTCACCGTCGCCAACCCCACGGTGACGGTGACGTCCGTGACCCCCACGACGCTGCTCGTCGGCGCCGGCTCGAGCTCGATCGCCCTGGTCGGCACCGGCTTCGTTGCCGCGTCGTCCGTGTCCTTCAACGGAACGATCCTCGCGTCGACGTTCACCGACGCGCAGGATCTCTCGGCGACCGTTCCGGCCACCGCGCTGCTGAACGCAGGCAATTTCCCGGTCGTGGTGACGAACCCCGCTCCCGGCGGAGGAGTGAGCACGCCCGTCTCGGTCGCCGTCGTCTACCCGTCGCCCGCATTGACCTCGCTGTCGCCCACGAGCGTTCAGGTCGGCGCCGCACCCGCGACGGTGACCGCGATCGGGAGCGGCTTCATCAGCGGAGCGACGACCATCCTCTTCAACGGAACGGCGGCGCTCACCACGGTCTCGGACCCGAGCCACGCCTCGGCGACCCTCACGACGACGCAGATGGCCACCGCGCAGACCATTCAGGTCTCCGTGAACAACCCGACCCCCGGCGGTGGCACGACGAGCGCGCTCGCATTCACCATCGCCGACCCGGTCCCCGTCGCGACGTCGGTCGCGCCGTCCTCGGCCTTCATCGGCGCGAGCGACACGGCGATCACGCTGACGGGGAGCGGCTTCGTGCCGACGTCGGTCGTGAGCCTCGGCGGGGCGCCTCTCGCGACGACGTACGTGAGCTCGACGTCCCTCACCTCGACCATCCCCGCCGCCGACCTCACCGCCGCGGCGACGCTCTCGCTCTCGGTGACGAGCCCCGCGCCCGGTGGCGGAACGTCGGGATCGCTCTCGTTCGTGGTCGACAACCCCGGGCCGGCCATCACGTCGATCACGCCATCCTCCACCATCATCCCCGCGTCCGCGACCCCCATCGTCGTCGCCGGTACGGGCTTCGTCTCCGGCGCCTCGATCGTGAACCTCGGTGGGGCGCCGCTGGCGACGACGTACGGGAGCGGCACGCTGGGCGCGACGATCCCGGCGACGTCGCTCACCGCCGCCGGCACGCTGTCGATCACGGTCGTGAACCCGCCGCCTGGAGGGGGCTCCTCGAGCGTCTCGTACTTCACGGCCGATGATCCCGCCCCGACGCTGACCGGCCTCTCGACGAACGCGATCTACGCCGGCTCCGGCGCCACCGCCGTGACGCTCACCGGTACGGGCTTCGTCGCCGCTTCGGTCGTGAGCATCAACGGCTCGACCGTCTCCAGCACCTTCAACAGCGCGACGTCGCTCGGCACGACGGTCCCGGCCTCCCTCCTCGCGACGCCCACCACGCTGACGTTCACGGTCACGAACCCCGCCCCCGGTGGCGGAACGAGCGGCACGCAGACGATCACGGTCTCATGCAACACGACCGGCGTCGCCATCGTCCTCGGCGCGCTCAACGCGACCACGACCGAGACCCTGGACCTCACCAGCGGCGCGGCGACGGCCTACCGCATCACCACCAGCCAGTACTTTGGCAGCTCGCCCGACGAGTGCAGCAATCAGAAAGAGGACACGAGCGCGAAGGAGCCCTACGAGGGCTTCGTCGTCATGAACGCGACCGCGCAGTCGGCGACGCTCGAAGCGTGGGCGGTCTGCAACGAGACGGACGACGGCTACCTCATGTTCTTCGCCAACCAGTCCACCGTCCCCTCCACGCAGAGCGCGCTCGAGGCGTGCACGGGGATCATCTCCGAGGGGCTGGACGGCTCCGGCGGGTACAACAGCAAATCCCCCGGCGCGTCCGACTTCTGCCCCGGCCTGACGAAGACGAACGGTGGCGGGCTCACGCTTCCGGCCTGCGGCGTCGCGGTCGTGCTCATTCAGGCGTGGAGCACGACGAACAGCAGCTACACCCCCCCCACGACGCTGGCGGTCGACCTCGAGTGACGACCCCCGCATCGCCCTCGCGCGCGCCCTCCGCGCGCTCGATCGCGGCTCAGGTGCTCGCGCGCGTCGATCAGGACGGCGCCTTCGCCGCCGCGTCGCTCGACACCGAGCTTTCGCGCGCCGTGCAGCTGGAGCCGCGGGACCGCGCGCTCGCCACCGAGCTCGCCTACGGCACGCTGCGCGTACGCCCGTGGCTCGACGCGCGCCTCGAACGGCACGCCAAGCGTGGAATCGCCGGGCTCCCCGCGAAGGCCAGGGCGCACCTGGAGGTGGGCGCGTACCAGCTGTTCTTCTTGTCGCGCGTCCCCGCGTTCGCTGCGGTGAACGAAGCGGTCGACGGCGCACGCGCGGCTGGTGGCGCCAAGGTGGCGGCGTTCGCCAACGCGATCTTGCGCGCGCTCTCGCGCGAGGCGTCGAACGAAAAGGTGTCGGTCGAGGAAGCCATCGTGGCCTCGGCGGCCCCCTGGCTGAAGGCGTCACTGGGGCGCGCGCTAGGCGAGGAGGCCGTCGCCCCGTTCCTCGCGAGCGGTGCCGAGACTCCGCCCCTCGGGATCCGCGTGTCCACCCCGGACGCGCGCGACCCTTGGATCGCACGACTCCGCGAAGCGCTGCCGGATGCGTCGTTCGAGCCCGGCCGCGTCTCACCGTTGGCGATTCGCGCGCTCGGAGCGGGGAAGCCGCAGGCGCTGCCGGGGTGGTCGTCGGGCGACTGGACGGTGCAGGAGGAGGGGTCGCAGCTGGTCGCCCTCGCGCTGGGTGCGCGCGAAGGGGAGGTCGTGCTCGACGCGTGTGCCGGGCGCGGCAACAAGACGAGCGCGCTGGCCGCGATCGTCGGCCCCGGTGGCGCGGTCGACGCGGCCGACGTGCACGCGCCGAAGCTGGAAGCGCTGACGCGCGAGCTCGCGCGACTCAAGCTCTCGGTCCGCGGCAAGTACGCCGTCGACTGGTCCGTCGGCTCGAGCGACGTCCCGCGAGACTTCGACCGCGTGCTCGTCGACGCCCCCTGCTCGGGCGTCGGCACGCTCCGGCGCCGCCCCGATCTCCAGACGCGCCGTACGGCGGACGACCTCGCCGCGCTCGCGACGTTGCAGGGGGCGATCCTCTCGCGCGCTTCGGGGCACGTCCGTCGCGGCGGCTACCTCGTCTACGCGGTCTGCAGTGTGCTTCGGGAGGAAGCGGAGGACGTCGTCGCGTCCTTTCTCGCTTCCCACGCCGATTTCGCCGCCGTCCCGTTCGACTCGGCCCCAGCTCGCGCGGCCGCCGCTTCCCCCGACGCATCTTCTCTCCGTCTCCTCCCGCATGTTCACGGAACAGACGGCTACTTTCTTTCGAGCTTGCAACGTTTGCCATGACCGCCGAGGCGGCTTCCGCCGCCGACTCACGAAAACCGTCGCGACGTTCTCACGGCGCGAGTAGAAACGGGGGCCTTGGCCGCGTTCGCCGCCGGCCCTACGGAGACAACCCGCGATGCTCATCGATGTCGTCATGCCTCAGCTCGGCGAGAGCGTGTCCGAGGGAACCATCACCAAGTGGCTCGTCCGTGAAGGGGACGTGGTCGTCAAGGACCAGGGGCTCCTCGAGATCGCCACCGACAAGGCCGATAGCGAGCTCCCGTCGCCCGTGGCCGGGCGCGTCGGGAAGCTCCTCGCCAAGGAGGGGGACGTCGTTGCGGTGAAGACGGTCGTCTGTCAAATCGAAGAAGGGGTCACGACTCCCGCGGAGGCGCCCAAGGGCCCCTCGGTCTCGGCCCCCGTGGCCGTGAACGCCAGCGCCCCTGCCAACGATGGCGGCGCCCGGAGCGCGACCGGTGGCGCGCTGGCCAGCCCCGCGGCGCGCAAGGCCGCGCTCGAGAACGACGTGAACCTCGAGACGGTTCGAGGCTCGGGCGACTACGGGCGCATCGGGCGTGACGACGTGCTCCGCGCGACGACGCAGGCCGCCGGCGCTCCGAAGGCAGCACCCGCGCAGGTTGCCCAGGTTGCACAAAGTGCGAAGCCCGCCGCCGCGCAGCTCACCCAGATGATCAACCAGGGGGGCGGCTTCGTCCCGCCGATCCCGGGCGTCGGCTTCGGGGCCTTCAAGCTTCCGCAGTACCGTCCGCGCGAGGGGGATCGCGTCGTACCGTTCACGCGCCGGCGCCGCATCACGTCGGACCACATGACGTACTCGAAGTTCGCTTCGCCGCACGTCGTGACGGTGGCGGAGGTCGATCTTCACAAGGCCAGCCGCCTGCGCGAGGCGAACAAGGAGCGCTACAAGAAGGAAGGGCTCTCGCTCACGATGCTGGCGTTCGCGGTCGTCTCGGTCGCTCGTGCGCTCCGTGAGAACCCCGACCTGAACGCGCGCGTCCTCGACGACGCGTACGTCGTCCTCAAGGAAGTGAACGTCGGCGTCGCGGTCGACTCACCCGACGGCCTCGTCGTCCCGGTCGTCCGTCGCGCCGACGAGCTCGGCCTCCGCGGCATCGTCCGCTCGATCGACGACCTCGCGAAGCGCGCCCGCACCGGCAAGATCACCATCGACGACCTCAGCGGCGCGACCTTCTCGGTCACGAACCCCGGCCTGAAGGGGAACCTCTTCGGCGGCGCCATCATCAACCAGCCGAACGTCGGCATCCTCCGCATGGGAGAGATCCAGAAGCGCGTCGTCGTGGTCGAGGGGGCCGACGGTGAGGACCAGATCGCGATCCACCCGATCATGTACATGGCGCTCAGCTACGACCACCGCATCGTCGACGGCGTGAACGCGAACTCGTTCTTGTGGCGCGTGACGGAGATCCTGGAGAAGGGCGACTTCGAGGTCTGACGGGCCAGCCCGTGAAAGGCTGGCGGCGGCTTTCAAGGTCTCTGCTCGTCGGGTGGCTGGTCGGGCCGCGCCGAGGCCGTTCCTTTCCGCATCTCACGGGACGATTCCGATCGGATCCGTGTACCCGCCCTGCGGACTGGGGACGGTACCGAGCTGGGTCAGCGCACCCGTTCCGCTGTTGATGCCATAGGTCGTGATCTCTCCGGAATCGCCCGCGACGTAGAGAAAGCTCCCCGAAGGGTCGACCGAGATCGCGCGGAGCTCCGTCGAGCTCGGCGCCGTGCCGGCCGGCGTGAGGGCTCCCGTGGTGCCGTCGACCGCGTAGATGTTGATGAGGGAGATCTCGTAGTTGACGACGTAGAGGAAGGTGCCGGCCGGATTCAGGGCAAGGCCGAACGAGTCTGGCGCCGCGCCCCCGTCGACGCCCGCGCCCGTGACCTGACCGGTGACCGACAGGACCCCTTCTGCGCTGTAGGCGAGCGGCATGATCACGTTCGACTGCGACCCACCGGTCACGTAGAGCGTGCGGAGCGTAGGGTGCACGACGCCCACGAAGGGGTTGCCGGGCGCGGTGAAGTCCTGCGGTCCGCCGTCGTTCTGGACGACCGGCGTGAGCCCCCCTGCACCATCGATTTTGAAGACCGTGATCGTGCCGAGCAGGTAGTTGAACCCGAAGAGGAAGGTCCCCGTCGGATCGATCGCCACCGCCTTGGGCTGCCCCCCCGCCGGCAGCGGCACGTCTCCGAGCGATGTGAGAGCCCCGCCAGCCCCGATCGAGAAGCGCGAGATGGAGTTGCCGACCTCGTTCGCCGTGAAGACGAAGCTCGATGTCACCGCGACCCATCGGTCGCCGGTCCCGGCCGGGAAGTCCTGCACGGCAGCTGCGTCCGCCGGATTCGCGTCGATGCGCTCGAGGAGCCCCCCGTGGAGCACCTGGTACGCGCCGACCCCGTACCCGTCGTCCGCCGCGTACAGGTAGTGCGCGTTCGGCGTGAGGGCCGTGGCGATCGAGCCGCCGGACGTCGACTGGTGGGTGCTGCCGCCATCGACGCTCGACTGATTGATCGGCGTGAGGGCGCCCGTCGAAAGATCGATCCCGAAGCTCTCGACCTCTGCGGCGCCGGCGAAAAAGACGTAGTGCGTGAAGACCGGGCCCGCGTCGGTTGCGACGGAGGCGTCCGCGGCGTCGGGGGCCGTGGCGTCGGAAGCGTCGGAAGCGTCGGGCTCGGAGGAGTCGGCGACGCTCGTGTCCTGCGCAACGTCGGCGCCCGCATCGCTCTGCGCGACGTCCGGCTGCGGCGCCGTCGTGTCGGCGATGCCCGAGTCGCCGGGCCCGCTCCCGTCCAGGGAGATCGTCGCGTCGCCCCCCGCGTCGTTCGAGGGCTCCGACGCATCCTGCTCCGGACCGAGCCCCCCGGCGTCCTCACCACCAGGCGCGCCAGCCGTCGGGCTCACGCACGCTTCGATTGCCCCGGCTCCGATGACGCTGCCGAGCACCACGGCGACCCAAGTTCTTCGTCGCATCGACCCCTCCATGAACCGCTTCAAGAGCAACCCGCGTGCCCGACGAAGCGCCCGCACCGGAGCCTCTGCGAAGGCCTGAAGCGCAAGAGCCGCGCTTCCCCCGGTGCCCGGCGCGCTGGCGCATCGGGCATATCGTGCACGCGACTGTGCACGCGATCATCAACCCGCGAGGCCGAAAGTGCACCGCATGCACACCGCAGAAGACTCGCGCCGGCGAACAGGGCTTGAGCCCGGGGCCGCGACCCTCGCGCCGATCTCCATTCGGCGTCCGCGGCGTGCTCAGATCGAGCACTCCTTGCCCACCTTGCGCACATATGAGGTACGCAGAGGCCTGGTGCCACGCGCCGAACGCGCGACTCTCGCCGGCGGGGTCCTGCGGTTCTTCTGATCAGCGCCGCCGCCCGATCACGAGCGTCTCTGCCGACCCCAGCGCTTCGCACGTCGCGTCGAACCACGGCGCGAACGCCGCGCGCCACTCGTCGTCGCTCGGCACGATCGCTTCGACCGCGATCCCCGCCGCGCCATCCTCGTGTACGCAGCGGTCGTCTGCCGTGCGCACGATGCGCGAGTCGCCCTCGGCGAGCACCTCGAACCCCACCAGCCACGCGCGCGAAGGCACCTCGGCGACGAACGTTCCCCCGGAGCGAACGACACGCGCGATCTCTCTCGCGAGCCCGGTGTATGCGTCGCGCACGGGCGGGTGCGCGAGCGTCCCGTGAAGCGCGATGACCGCGTCGAAGCTCGCGTCGTCGAAGGGGAGCGTCGTCCATAGATCCGCCTGGACCAGCGGTACGGGTCGCGCGCGACGCGCACAGAGCGCGAGCATCGAGGGGGATGCATCGAGCCCCGTCGGCACGAGCCCCGCGTCCTGCAGCGCCCCGAGCTCGCGCCCCGTCCCGACGCCCAGGTCGAGCACGCGCGCCGGCGCCTTCGGCAACACGGCAAGCACCCTCGCCATTCTCTCGCGCGTCACGCTCGCATCGAGCGCGTACGCCCGATCGTAGCGGCGCGCGATCGTCTCGAAGAACTCGTTCGGCGAGACTCTTCTCACCGCGCTCCCGTGCGCCGCGGCTTCCCCTTCGCCGCAGCCGCGAGCGCTTCTGCGCGCGCGATCTTGCACAGCGCGAGGTACGTCGCCTCGTGGATTCCCGCGATGGCGATGGCGCGATCGATGATGCCCGCGCAATCCCCTTCGCTCCACGCGCGCTTCGGCCTCTTCGTCGCGGCCCGCATGTGCGCGCGCCCCACGAGCGCTCCGAGGTACTTCGCAACCGGATCGAGCTCCGCGTCCCGCATCCCCCCCAGATCGAGCTTGTCTTCCTGTGGAGAGAGCCGGCGCACGAAGAGCGAGAGATCGCCGAGCGTGCTCGTCCCCAGGAGGAGCGGAGGGCGCGCGACGCACCCACGGAACGCGCGGAGTACCCGGGTCGCGGGCTCGAGCCGGTCACGCTTCGCCGGCTTGCCGAGCAGCGCGTACGCCGATGGATCCCCCTGCTCCTTCATGTCGAACACCCACGCGCCGTCGGGCCCCCCTTTCCCACGCACGAGCACCGCGATGCGCACGCAGCCGAGGCTCCCCGTCCCCGCGACGCGCCACGCGGCGTCGATGATCTCGCTCGTCTCGCGATCGGGGCGCACCCCCTCGTCGAGCGACTGGAGGTACCGATGGAACGCGCCCTCCACCCCCTTGGCGATCCCGCGCGGAAGCTCCGCGTACCGCGGTCCCCGCACGAACCGCCGGTGTCCCTTCACGACCTCGGTACGCGCATCGAGAAGCTCCTTGCGCGAGCGTCCGGCGACCTGATCCACGAGGCGCGCCACCACGTCGGGTTCGCGCGGGAGCTTCGCGTCCCCGAACGCTGCGCCGACGTAGGCGTCGAGCAGCGTGTGCGCCAGATCGAGCACGCGCCTTCCGTCCGCGCCGAGCTCGCGTCCTCCGAGGATCAGGCTGGTCGTGAGTCGCGTCACGTCGAGGCGCCACGGACCGATCACGGCGTCGTCGAAGTCATTCAGATCGAACGCGACGTCATCGCGCTCTCGCTTGCTCGCACCGTCGACGAGCGGGCGCGGTCGATATGCACCGAAGTTCTCGAGGTGCAGATCGCCCGTGAGCCAACCCTTCCCGCGCGGCCCCTCGGCGAGCGTCGGATGCGCCGCCAGGAGATCGTAGAAGAGCGGTGCCGCGCCGCGAAGAAACGCCAGCGGCGACGTGGTCATCCGCCCGAGCTTGTGCGCAAGGAGCTCCGGGAAGCGTGTAGTTCGCGCACGGTCGAGCGCGATCTGGTGGCGAGCCAGCGCCATGGGGTCGACTGCGAGCATGCGGCGAGGATACGCCCCATGCCCGGTCGCGTGTAATGTGCCGCCGCGATGGCGTCGCTCGAAGAGGCTCGCTTGCGCGTGGCGCGCGGACTCGAGGCGGGAGAGTGGGACGGTTTCGCGTCACGCTTCCTGTCGATGGGCTGGAGCGCCGTCGCGTCGCGGGGGCTCGCGCGGCCGCTCGTGTACGCCCAAGGGGTACGCGTGGTCGCCGTGGGGGGATCGACGCTCGGAGGCTCGGGGAAGACCCCTCTGGCGATCGCGTGTGCGCGCGAGCTGGCGAAGGGGGGAGCGGGGCGGGTGGTGTACGTCGCGCACGGGTATCGGGCGAAGCCTGGCTCGCCGCGGATCGTTCAGGTGGACGACGATCTCGCGTGCGTCGGGGACGAGGCGCTCGTCGCAGCGCGAGCGCTCGAAGGGTCGGTCGCCGTCGTCGTCGCCGGGACGCGACAGGCGGCCCTCGACTATGCCTCTGCTCGCGCCGACGTGATCGTCGTCGATGGCGTCCTGCAGACCGCACCGCGCCGCGCGTCGCTCGCGCTTCTCGCGCTCGACGCCTTCTCCCCGTGGGGCACGGGCTACGCTCCCCCCCGCGGCGACCTCCGCGCCCCCGCCTCCGACCTGCTCGCTGCCGTCGACCGCGCGGTCCTCCTTCGCGACGAGCTCTCGACGCCCGCCGTCCCTCGGTTGGCCGGGGGTAGGGGAGTGGACATCGCGGAGGTCGTCGCGCACGGGGCTCGCTTCGGTGACCGCCGCCTGGCGTGGCCCGAGCTGGCCGCCATGCGCGTCGGTCTCTTCGTCGCCTTGGCCCGCCCCTCGCGCATCGTCGCTTCCCTCGCGCGTCGCGCCGTGGCCCCTGCCGTCGTCATCGAATCCAGCGATCACGCGCCCGTCTCGTCGTGGTCACTGTCGCGACGGCTAGCCTCGGTGCCGGTCGACCTCTGGCTCGCTACGGCGAAATGCGCGACGCACTTGGAGGGGGCGGACATCCCACACGCGACCCTCGATCACGACGTATTCCTCGACGAATCTCTCGTTCGAGCACTACGGGCGAGCACGGCATGACCCTCTCCCGGGCCGCGCGCATCGCGGGGGGGGTCAGTTGCAGCGGGGCTGCTTGACCCTCCGCGCTCCTCGCCGGTAGTCTTCTGAAGCGCGGATCTCCGCGATTTCCTGATGATGGGTCGGTCGAATTCGCCATCGAGATCGACGAAGCGCGAAGCTCTCGGGGAGGCTTTGTGAGCGAGCCCGACGAGAAAACACGCGTCACGACCATCGTGCAGAAGCCGATCGGCAAAGCCGAGGACGGCCCAAGAGGCACTGACTGCATCGTCGTGATCTATACGAAGGAGCCCACGCTCCTCGGCAAGCGCTTCGAGCTCGACACCTCTCCGTTCCGGATCGGGCGCGGTGCGGACTGCAACATCGTGCTCGAGGGCGATAGCGTCTCGCGCCGTCATGCGCATTTCGTTCAGCGCGACACGCAGTGGTTCGCGGTCGACGACGGCTCGACGAACGGGACGTACGTCAACGACGAGCAGATCGGCCGCGAGTACGCCCTGGCGAACGGTGACCGCGTGAAGGTCGGTCCCACGATCTTCAAGTACCTCACCGGGCAGGACGTCGAGGCGCAGTACCACGAAGAAATCTATCGGATGACCATCATCGATGGTCTCACGCAGGCGCACGTGAAGCGCTACCTGCTGGAGGCTCTCGAGAAGGAGATGATCCGCGCCCGTCGCCACGCGCGCGATCTTTCTCTCATCATGTTCGACATCGATCACTTCAAGAAGATCAACGATTTCCACGGCCACCTGGCCGGCGACTTCGTCTTGAAGGAGCTCGCGCGCATCGTTCAGTCGAGGATCCGGCGCGACGAGGTTTTCGCGAGGTACGGCGGCGAAGAGTTCGCGATCGTGCTGCCGGAGACCAACCTCGAGGGGGCTCGCGCGCTCGCGGAAGGGCTTCGCGAGAAGCTCGAGTCGAGCAAGTTCACCTTCCAGAATGAAGTAATCCACGTGACGGTGTCCATCGGCGTCGCCACGCTCACCGATCAGGATCGGTCGAGCATGGATCTCATCAAGCACGCCGATCAGAAGCTGTACGACGCCAAGCGCGGCGGCCGTAACCGCGTCGTGGCCTGAGGTCCGCGGTCGTGCCGCCGCTCTCGGAGCTGCCGCCTGCGCTCGACTCGAACGGGCAGGAGCCGCCGCGCATGGTCGTCGAGCCGCCGGGCCCGATGTCGCGCGCGCTGGCCGCGAAGCTCGCCGCAGTGGAATGCCCGGCCTTCGACGCTCGACGTGATGCGCGCGCCGTGGAGAGCGGCGCCGACCACGCGCCCATCGTCTATGCGAGCGCGCGCGGGTCCAACGTCATCGACGCCGACGGGAACCGCTACGTCGACCTCGCGGCCGGCTTCGGCGCGCTCCTGCTCGGGCACTCGCCCAAACGAGTCGCGCGCGCGGTCGAAGCGCAGATGGATCGCACGTGGCTCGCGCTGGGTGACGTCTACTCGGCCGACGTGAAGATCGCGCTCTGCGAGCGACTGGCGAAGCTGTTCCCCGAGCCTGGTGCGCGCGTCATGCTGGGACTGTCGGGTGCGGATGCCGTGACCGCGGCGATGAAGACGGCGACGCTCGCGACGGGGCGCCCCGGCGTCGTCGCCTTCTACGGCGGATACCACGGTCTCTCGTATGGACCGCTCGCGGCCTGCGGTCTCAACGAGGGGTTCCGCGCCCCGTTCGCGGCGCAGCTCGGCACGCGCGTCGAGTTCCTCCCGTACCCGACGAACGAAGCGCAGGTCGATTCGGTTCGGCGGCAGCTCGGCGCGGCGGTCGATCGCGGGGGAATCGGCTGCGTCCTCGTCGAACCCGTGCTCGGTCGCGGCGGGTGCGTCGTTCCTCCGGCGGGCTTCATGGGGATGCTCCGCGAGGCGTGCGACGCGGCCGCTGCGCTGCTCGTGGCCGACGAGATTTGGACGGGGCTCGGGCGGTCGGGCGCGATGCTGGCCAGTGCGGACGCGGGCGTCGTGCCGGATCTGGTGTGCCTCGGGAAAGGGCTCGGCGGGGGCTTCCCCATCTCGGCGTGCATCGGTCGCGGGAGAGCGTTCGCGGCTTGGGGTGCACACGGCGGGACTGCGATCCATACGGCGACGCACTTCGGTGCACCGCTCGCATGCGCCGCGGCCATGGCCACGCTCGACGCTATCGCCAGCGAGAAGCTCCCCCTGCGCGCAAAGGAAGTGGGCGACAGGTGGGTCGACGCCCTTTGCGATCAGCTCCGCGACAAGCGGATCGTCGCGGTGCGCGGGCGCGGACTGATGATCGGCGTCGAGCTGGAAGGGGGCGCGGCCCGCGCTCTCGCGGTGTCGCGCGCGCTCCTGGCCCGCGGGTACATCGTCCTGACGGGCGGGACGCGCGGTGACGTGCTGACATTGACCCCCCCGTTGAACATCGACGAGCCACTGCTGGGGCGCTTCGCCAGCACGCTCGGTGAGTGTCTCTAGGCGGCGCGATGTTCGAGCAAAGCGACGAGCTCCACCGGCGCGCGCGCGCGTTCGTCACCGCGTTCGAGGCGAAGGCCGCGATGCCCGAGCCGTTCGACGCGCTCGCGTGCGACATCGCGCGGCATCAGGCGGCCCATGTCGAGGGATTCGCGCGCCTCTGCAAGGCCCGCGGTATCGACGTCACCGCGCTCGAGCGCGCAAGCCAGATCCCCGCGGTCCCGACCGACGCATTCAAGCTGTCGCGTGTCGCTGCGTTCCCCGAGTCGGACGCACGCGTCGTCTTTCGCACGAGCGGCACGACGATCGGCGCTCGCGGCGCGCACGCCATGCGCGACGTGAGCACGTACGACGCGGCGGCGCTCGCCTTCGGGCGCGCTTCCGTCGCCCGGGATCTCGCGAAGCGCGTGCCGGTGCTCGTCCTCGGTCCTTCGCCGGCCGTTCTGCCCGATTCCTCGCTCACGCACATGATCGACCTGTTCGTTCACGCGCTCGGCACCCCGGCGACGAGCGCGGAGACGTACCTCATCGACGCAGACGGCATCATCGACCTCGAGTCGTTCGACACTCGCGTCGCGCGCGCGCTGGTCGCGCACGAGCCGATCCTCGTGCTCGGAACGTCGTTCGCCTACGTGCATCTCCTCGATGCGCTCGGGGACGAGGGCTTTCGTCTGCCGCACGGCAGTCGCGTGATGCAGACCGGGGGATACAAGGGTAAATCGCGAGAGGTCCCCGCCGAAACGCTGCGGCGCGATCTCGCGCGGGCGTTCCACGTGCCGACGCGCGCGATCGTCGCCGAGTACGGGATGACCGAGCTCTCCAGCCAGTTTTACGAGCAGACGCTCAACGACGAGCACCTTCCCCACGGCGTCTACGCCGAGCCCCCGTGGGCGCGCGTCGAGGCGGTCGATCCCGAGACGTTGACGCCGGTCGCCGATGGCGAGATCGGGATCGCCCGCATCGTCGACCTGATGAACGTGGACAGCGCCGTCGTCGTACTGGCCGCCGATCGCGTCCGCCGCGTCCCGCAAGGTTTCGAGCTCCTCGGCCGCGCGCCGGGAGCCGCGCCCCGCGGTTGCTCGATCGCGATCGACGAGATCATGGGGCGATGATCCGCGATCGCGCGGAGCGGACGCGAGACGTGATGCGCCTCGTCACCGCGGCCCGGGCCGTCGCGCGGGATCGCGCGTCGCTCACGGAGGACCTGGTCTCCACGACGGGCCTTTCGCGCGAAGGCGTGGAGCTCGGGTTCACGAGGCACCTCGAGCTGAGCCCGACCGAGGCCGAGATCGACGCGCTCGTCGCGACGGCGGGTGATGCGAAGCATGTCGCCGTGATTCTGTCGGCCAACGTGTTCGTGGCCCCACTCCGCGCCATCGCCATCGCCCGCGCCGCGTCCCCCAGCGTCGTCGTCCGCCCCTCGCGACGCGAGCCGCACTTCGCGCGGGCGCTCGTCGAACGAGCGGGCGATCCCGGGATCTCCCTCGTGGATGACGTGGATCTCTCGCGGCTCTTCGGCGGCGAGGTGCACGTCTACGGGCGCGATGCGACGATCGCCGACGTGAGGTTGCGCGTGGGAGAGCGCATCCGCGTGCGTGGTCACGGTGCCGGGATGGGGGTCGCGCTCGTCTCGCGCGACGCGCGTCTGGAGGACGCGGCGGCCGCGCTGGCGGCGGACGTCATCGCGTTCGATCAGCGAGGCTGTTTGAGCCCGCGCGTCGCGCTCGTCGTCGGCGATGCTCCCCGTGCGTCCGCGTTCGCCGACGCTCTCGATGCGGCGTTGACCTCTGAAGGTGCGCGCGTGCCCCGTGGGCTCGTTCATGCCGACGAGCGGGCCGAGGCCTCGCGCTACGAATCGACCCTCGCTTTCGCCGGGCGCGTCATTGCGAGAGCCGACCACGTCATCGGCGTCGGTCCTGTCGGGGCCCCGCTACTGGTTCCCCCTCCGGCGCGCCACGTCCACGTCGCTCCCGCCGCGTCTCAGGAAGAGGCGCTGCGGCTGCTCGCGGATCTCGCCCAGGTCATCGTTGCTTTCGGTTGTGACGATCCTGCACTTGCGGAGCGTGTCGCGCCACGCCATGCGCGCCGTTCGCGGCTGGGCGATATGCAGCGGCCGCTGCTGGACGGCCCCGTAGATCGGCGCGATCCGACGTAGCTAGCCCTCTCCTTGGGACCTCGCGGGCCCCTCAGCGCAGCGCTCGCGTCTCTCCGATATCGAAGATCCACAGGCGCGAGGGGTCGTGCCCGCGCTCGTTCCACCACGCGCGCATTCGCTCAGGCGGCTCACCCGGCGGCTCGTCGGTCAGGTCGAACGTGCCCCAGTGCATCGCGCACAGGTTCTTCGCGCCGAGGAGCTCGAACGCGCGTCCGGCTTCCTCGGGCCCCATGTGCTGCTCTTGCATGAACCAGGTCGGATCGTAGGCGCCGATGGGCAACATTGCCCAGTCGATGCCGGGAAAGCGCCGCCCGATCTCGGTGAACATCTCCTCCGAGAACGCGGTGTCGCCCGCGTGGTAACTCGTCCCCTCGGGGCCGCGCATCACGTATCCGCCCCAGAGTCGCTGGTTGCGATCCCATGGGGTGCGCATCGACCAGTGCTGCGCCGGCACGAGCGTGATCGAGACGTTCACCGGTCCCGGAATGCGAAACGTGTCCCACCATCCGAGCTCCACGATCTGCGCGAAGCGCTGCGACCGGAGGATGTCGCCGTTGTTCTCGGGAACGACGTAGATCGTGTCGTTGCCGATCTCCCGCAGCGTTGGAAGGTCGAAGTGGTCGTAGTGCGCGTGCGAGATCGTGACGACGTCGATCTTCGGCATGGCATCGAGCCTCACACCGGGCGCAGCGCGCCGTTTCACCACCGGCTGGATGGCGTCGCTCCAGATCGGATCGGTGACGATGAGCCGCCCGCCGAGTCGGTTCGCGAACGTCGCGTGCCCGATCCACGTGAGGCTCGCGTCACGCGACGCCAACCGCTTTCCGTCGTTCAGGCGCCGAGGCGTGACGAAATCACGCCCGACCTTCTTCCTTCCACTCCGCAGCCGCTCTACCTGCCAGCGAACGATGTCGCCGAGCCCCTTGTCGGGCGTCGTCCCGTCGAGGTTGGTGTACCGCGGCACGGTCCGACCCGCGCCCTCAGGTGCTGGCGGCGCGAACGGGGATGATCTGGACGCGACGATCGGGACCTTCGCCGTTGCTCTCGGTGCGAACGCCCTCGATGTCCTTGATCGCCATGTGCACGACGCGGCGGTCGCGCGCGTTCATCGGATCGAACGTGATGATCTTCCCCTCCGCCATCACGCGCTGGGCGAGCTTTCGAGCCATCTCCCCGAGCTGGTCCTCGTGGCGCGCGCGGTACCCCTCGGCGTCGACCGCGATGTGCTTGCGCTCCTCGCCCGGCCGGTGCGCGACGCGCGTGGTGAGGTACTGGATCGCTTCCAGCACTTGGCCGCGCTTGCCGATGATCCGCCCTGCGTCGGGCCCTTCGATCTCGAGGCGAATCTCGTCATCGCCCCCTTCACCGTCGTCCGGCGCGACGCTCACTTCGGCGTCCATTGCCATCTTGCCGACGAGCATGCGCACGAAATCCACGGCGCGCTTCGCCTGCACGTCCAGCGTCGACTCGTCGACGGCTCCACCCACCTGCTTCTGCGACGCGTTGGCCCCGGAGGGTCGATCTGCCGAGCTCATATCAGACACGGACTTTTCCCTTTCCAAAAGCGGGCGAACTCTTGCCCCCCGCATCATCGACTTGCTTCACCACGATTCCACCGCCGGGCGGAGGGTTCCGTGGCGCGATCTTCTCGACCACGAGCTGCTGCGCGATCCCCAGCGCGCTCGAAGTGAGCATGTACAGACCGAGCGCCGCGGGGAGGAACAGCACGAGCACCGTGAACATGATCGGCATCATGTACATCATCATCTTCTGCTGCATCGGATCCATCCCCTGCTGCGGGACGATGCGCTGCTGGAGGATGATGAACGCGCCGTACACGATCGGCAGGATGAAGAACTTGTCGGGCGCCGAGAGGTCCTGCAGCCACAAGAATTTCTCGTGGTACATCTCCACCGCCGTCTGCAAGGTCGCCCACATCGCCCACCAGATCGGGAGCTGCACGAGCTGCGGCAAACATCCGCCGAGCGGGTTCACGCCGTGCTTCCGGTACAGCTCCATCATCGCCATCTGGCGAGCCTGGGCGTCGTCGGGGAACTTCTTGTTCAGCGCGTCGATGTCCGGCTTGATCCGCCGCATCGCGATCGTCGTCTGAATCTGCTTCCACGAGAGCGGGAAGAGCAGGACGCGCAGACACAACGTCAACGCGATGATCGACAGCCCCCAGTTCCCGAACGCGACGTGCGCGTGGAAGAACACGAGCGCGGCGACGAGGAACTTCGCCACCGGCGAGAACGTTCCGAGGTTGATCATGTCGCCGAGACGCGGCTTGCCGCCGGCCGTCATCGCGAGCACGTCGCGCTCCTTCGGTCCGAAGTAGGCGGTCTCGGCGTACGTCGTCGACTGCTTCGGCGCGAGCGACACGATCGGGTACTCGATCGCGGCGTGGTAGATCGCGCCCGAAGCGTCGTCCTCCGCGTCCTTTCCGGGGGCTCTCACTTCTTCCGCGAGGAGCGCGCACTCCGGCTTCGTGTCGTCGACGCCCGCCTTCTCCTCGAAGGCGACGGACGGAACGATCGCCTGAGCGAAGTAGTAGTTCGAGACGGCGGCGTAGCGATCGACGAGAGGCTCGCGGAACCACCCCTCCTTGAAGTCGGTCTTCTGCTTGCGCGTGACGTCTTTCTCGCGCGCGCACTGTAGATCCGTCACGAAAGGCGAGACGCGGCCGAGGTGCCCCTTCGTCTCGCCGTTGGTCCGGAAAGCGAAGGTCGCAATCGAGAACCGGTGCTTCTTCGGCGCGTCGGCGAGGTTGGTCACCTGCGTCGTGACGTCGAGCTCGTAGGGGCGCTCACCGGCGACGATCGTCTTGGTGATCGATACATCGGCGTCCTGGTACGTGAACTTGCAACCGGAGGAATTCGGCAGCGTCTCGAGCTTCCAGGGGAACCGGTCGAACTTGACCTGGTCGTCCGCACCGTCGGCCCGGAACAGCGTGCGCAGCGAGCGCCATCGTTCGTGGTCGGGAGTCGTCGAGAGATCGAGCTGGTCGTACTGCGGGTCGAGCACTTTGAAGTGCGTGATCGCCGCGCCGCGTGGCGAGAGGACCGCCTCGAAGCGCGCGGTCTTGATCGGGCACGTCTCCGTCTCCGGAGCCGCCGAACCGTCGAAGGAGTCCTCCGCGAAGCCGGGCGCGTTGACGTACGTCTCGACCGGAATCCTTTGCGACGGGCCGTCGTGCTTCCCGCCGAAGAAGGGCATCCCCCACTTCATGAACGCGAACACGGCCAGCGAGATGACCGCCCAGCGGATGATGGTGTTTCGATCGATGCCCATGCGTCGGAAGTCTTTCGGTGCGCCTCGCCGCCGCGGGTTTCCGCGCGTGCGTTAGCCGGGGATCAGCTTGGAGTGTTGGCCCGCAGGTTGCGCTCGAGGTTGGTGAGCTTTGGCGTGCGGTTCGGAGGGATACGGGGCGCGGGGGGCGGATCGAAGCCGCCAGGATGAAACGGGTGGCACTTACACACGCGAAGGATTGAAAGCAAGCCGCCCCGCGCGGCGCCGTGCAGCTCGAGGCACGACGCGGCGTAGCGTGAGCACGACGGCTCGAATCGGCAATGCCCCCCCAGAAGGGGCCTGAGCAGCAGCTGGTACGCCCGGACGAAGGCCAGGAGCACCCGTGCAGCGAGGGACGGCTTCGGCGTCATGGTTTCGGGGCGGCGCGACCGCGGCCGGCGCCGTGCGAACCATGCGGCATGGCGCGGGCTCGTGCCAGACCTTCTTCCGCCCGGCTGCGGACGAGGCCGCTCACGTCTTCCCACTCGGCCCGGGTCTCGGCGAGCCCTAGGGTCTCGGCGCCCAGCCGGGCCACGACGACGAGGTCCACGCCGTCCGGGAGCCACTCCGGCCACAGGCGAAAGCACTCGCGGCAGACGCGCTTTACGCGGTTCCTGGCGACCGCGTTGCCAATCTTCTTGGTCACGACGAGCCCGAGCCGGGCCGGACCGGGCTTGGGCGGCTGTCGCGCTGCGACGAGCAGGACGTAGTGCCGAGTGGTGACCCGGCGCGCTACGCCCTGGACGTGGACGAACTCGCGCCGCTTGCGGACGCGTCGATTCCGGCCGAACTTGCGCGGCCCGTCACCCAGACTCGGGACCATGGGAGATCCCTCACTGCGTTCGACACGACTCGTCGCCGGGGCGACGAATCACTTCTTGTACGTCGAGACCGCGAGGCGCTTCCGCCCCTTGCGACGACGGTTCTGAAGGACCTTGCGGCCGCCGGCCGTCGCCATGCGGGCGCGGAAGCCGTGCGTGCGCACGCGACGAACGTTATGGGGCTGATAGGTACGCTTCATGGGGGGCGAGAAGAAAGCACCGGAAGGGCCCGTCGTCAAGCGCGGGGCGGGGGGTGCTGGTGAATTGGTTCTCCATCCTGCGGCCGCCTGCCCTCATCCGCCCGTCGCGGATCTGCCGGGCATCCAACGGGATTTTCAGCAATTCAGCCGGTTTTGATACGCTCGAGGACGGCTCCCGCCCATCGAACCCCGCGACCCGTGTACGCTAGCCCACGGTACGCGGCTCGCATTCTGCCCGTGCACGTTTGCAGTTCCATTGCTTCACGAGCCCAAGGCGACACGAACGAATGAAGCGCACGATCACCCGACGTAGCCGTCGGAGTCCGCTCACCGCTCTTCTACTTGCCGGAGCCGGAACCGGAGCTGCCGCGCTGCTTGCCGTCGAGCTCCCCGCTCGCGCGCAGCAGAACACCTTCCACCTGGACCGGCTCGACGTCCCCGGCTCGCCGGACGACGGATTCGTCTTGTTCCGCCCCTACACGCGGCAGAACACGATCTTCTTCGCGCAGATGGCGCTCGGCTACTCGCTGAACCCGCTCCACACGAACAACATCATCAACGACTCGGCGGTGCTCCGGAGCTCCCCCGGTGCCGTCGTCAGCGACCAGTTCACGAGCTACGCGAACCTCGGGTTCGAATTCCTCGACCGGTTCATCGTCGCCGCCTCGCTCCCGATCACGTGGGTCCAGGACGGCTCGAACCCCAACTACTCCAGCCTCGCCAACAATCCGCTCGGGGGGACCGGCAACACCACCACGGTCGACACCACGGGCCCCGGGGCCGGCGATCTGCGGCTCGACTTCCGCGCGGTCCTCTGGCGGAACCAGGAGCGAACGGCCGCCGTCGGCGCCCAGCTGAGTGTCTTCGCGCCGACCGGCACTCCGTCGAACTTCGGCGGCGACGGCCAGACGACCGCGATGGTCGCGTTCAGCGGTGAGTACAAGATCCGGTTCGTCACGCTCGTCGCGCAGACCGGCGTCCACTTCAGGCCGCAGAACTCGATCAACGAGCCGACCTTGAACGGTGGCGGGAGGATCGCCGGGCTCGGCGTCGGCAACGAGTGGCAGTTCGCCGTTGGAGGGTTCATCCCGATAGCGAAGAACAAGTACCGAATCGGCGCGACGATCTTCGGGCAGACCGGCATCACCGACGGCAATACAGCCGGCAACACGTTCTTCACGAAGCAGAACACGCCGCTCGAATGGCAGGCGGAAGGGCGCATGAAGTTCGGGCCCCATAACCACTGGTGGTGTGGCGTCGGCGCCGGCACGCGCATCCTGAACGGCTACGGGGCGCCCGACTTCCGCGCCATCGGCATGCTCGGGGCGTACCTCCCGATCCTCGATTCGAACGCGGCGTCGCCCGACCCGAAGCTCGCGATGCGCGAGAAGTGGCGCGAGCAGGGGGCCATCGACTCCGATCACGACGGCATTCCCGACGACATCGACGCCTGCCCGACGGAGGCCGAGGATCACCTCGGGAACGATCCGAACGACGGCTGCCCGCAGCCCGCCGATCGCGACGGCGACGGCATCCCCGATCAGTACGACAAGTGCCCCGATCAGCCGGAGGACAAGGACGGCATCGACGACACCGATGGTTGTCCGGAGGACGATGCCGATCAGGACGGCATCCCCGACACGACCGACGCTTGCCCGCGTGAGCCCGGCCAGCCTTCGCCCGATCCGAAGAAGAACGGCTGCCCGCAGTTCATTCACCTCGAAGGATCGGTCGTGCGCGTGCTGCAGCAGGTGCACTTCGCGACCGGGTCGGCGACGATTCTCCCGGACAGCTTCCCGATGCTCCAGGAGATCGCCAACCTGCTGAAGGCGAATCCTCAGATCAAGCGCATGTCGATCGAAGGGCACACCGACGATCGCGGCGATGCCGACATGAACAAGCGTCTTTCGGACGCACGCGCCAAGTCGGTCCTGGTCTGGCTGTCGCAGCACGGCGTCGAAGCCGAGCGGCTCGAGTCGCACGGCTACGGCGAAGAGCGGCCGATCGCGGACAACACGACGGATACGGGGCGAGCGGCCAACCGTCGCGTCGAGTTCAAGATCACCGACGAGGACACCGGGCCGCCCAAGCCGACGCCGCACACGGATCAGCCGACGAAGCCCACCACCAACGACGAGAACGAGTGAGCGTGCGCCGCGGGGCTCAGGCTATCTGAGCCCCGCTGCGAAGAGCTCGACGACCCATACGCTGCCGTCGGCATCGTCGACGGCGGCGACACCGACGCGCGTGAAGTCGTCGCGAAGCAGGTTCGCGCGGTGCGACGGGCTCGCGTAGAGGGCGCGGTGCGCCAGGCGAATGGAGGCCGCGTGCGCGACGTTCTCGCCGACGACGCGGGCTCGCGCGCCGGAGTCCTCGAGGCGTTCTTGAGGGTCGCCGTCGCCGACGTCGTGACCGACGGTGCGCGCGGCGAGCATGTGGCGCGCGTGCGAGAGTGCGAGCGCGTCGAGGCGCGCGTCGCGGACGAGCGGCACCAGACGCTCGGACTCGCGCAACGACGCCACCATCAGGAGGAGCGCGTCCGACTCGCTCGCGGTTCGGACTGACCTCGCGGCCTCCTCGCCAGGAGCGATCGGTGCTTCGACGTGGTCGGGAGGATCGACGTCCGCGAAGACGCGCGCCTCCAGGATGGGGCGCGGTCCCGTGGACACGTCGGCCACGAGCTGCACCGTGAAGGCTCCGGCGCGGTCCGGCGCGAAGCGCGCGATGACGTGAGTCTCGCCGTTCTCCTCCCGCGTCCAGCTCGGCACGCGGTGCGAGTCCGCTTCGGGCCCCTGGATGACGACGTGCGCCCCCCGCGCGCTGGCGAGCATCGTCGCGTCGACCGTGAGCCACGTGCCGATGTGCGTGCGCAAAGGGAGGGGGGCGAGGTCGGCGAGCGCGTCGAGCGCCACCGCGGCGATGAACTCCGTGCCGTCGCTCGTGGTAGCCGACGCGATACCGCACCGGCGCTCGCCGTCGTCGCGGAAGCTCGCTCGCCAGGCGTCGAGCTTCGCCAGCGTCGCGTCGCGATCGAGCGCCCGCCCCGAGACCACCCACGCGCGCGGCCACACGTGAGGCTCGCCCGAAGCCCGCAGCGTCATCTCCAGTCGATCCACGTCGAGGTGCGCCCCCTCGGTGATTCGCTCCCGCACGACGCGCTTGGCCGCTTCGCGGAGGCCAGCTTCGCCCGCGCCGCAGTGCGCCAGTAGCTCGGCATCACGCGCGCCCGTTGGCTCCGTGATCAGGGTGGGTGACGCGGTCCATGCTGCCCATACGAGCGGGTCGCTCGCGTGCGGGTCTCCGGCGGCCACCGTCGAGAGCGCGACGACGGAGCACGCCATCCCAGGCGCGAAGAAGGCCCAAGGCTTCACGCCTTGGAGCATACGCATGCGCGCGCGACGTGGCCGCGTTTGCGGCGCGAGTCACGCCTGGCGACGCGAGCGGGCTTCGCTGAGCAGACGAGCGCGCGCAGCGTCGATCGACTCGAACTCCGGCGGTTTCGAGCCGATGACTTGCGCCAGCTCCGCGAGCCACCTGCGCTCCGCGATGATTCGACGACCGCGCTCGGCTCGGTATCCGATCGCCAGACCGACGCGCACGCCCAAGATCAATCCGGTGATCGCGATGAGCGCGTTGAAGATCACGTCAGTCGATCGTGAAGCTCTTGCCGACCGGCACAGGGCTGCCGCCGAACGGCGGGATGTGCGCGCTGCGGAACTTCCCCGCGACGCACCCGCCGACTCCCGTTCCCGAGTAGGGGGGCTGGTCAACGACGGCGGACATGACGCTTCCGCTCGGCGAGAACGTCACCTTGATGTGGCCCGAGCCGGTGGGACCGTCGGCCTTCTTGCAGCCGGCGACGTTGATCGACCCGAGAGCTGCTGCGGCCGCGCCGCGATCGAAGGGGGCCGTGGACTGCGCCGCCGGGGCTCCGCCGCCGAACGAGTTGTCCGAGCCGGCTGCCTTGCTGATCTGGTCGGCGAGGCTACCGCCACCCTTGGGCGACGGCGCCGCGGGGGGAGCGACGAACGCAGGTGTCGGAGAGCTCGCGCCGCCGCCGCCACCGCCACCACCCCCGCCACCACCGTGATGCGTCTTGTGGCCGCCGCTCGTATCGCCGCCGACCGACGGAGCCGTCGGTGCCGGCGCGTTCGCGGCCAGGGCTGCCGCAGATGCTGCCGCTGCTGCGGCGTTCGGGTCCACCGCGGAGGCTGCGGCGCTCGGGGCCGGTGCTGCAGGGGCCGACGTGTCGGCGACCGTCGGCGCGGGTGCGGCGACGGGCGGTTCGGCGGGCTTCTTGAGCACGACGGCGAGCACGATCGCCAGGGCGACGAGGGCGCCCGTCCCGACGATCGCGAACAGCATCAGCTTCGTGTTGTCTTTGCGGGGAGTGCCGTCGTACCCGATGCCGCCGCCGTCCATCTGCGGCGGCGCGAGCACCGGGGCTGCGAGGGCCGCGCTGAACGCGCCCCCACCGCCGAGGTTCATGATGTCGTCGACGTGGCTCGGCTTCGCGGTGCCGGTGTTCCCCATCGAGGCGCTCAGCGCGCGGATGTCGATGAGACCGGAGCCTTCGCCCGCGGCCTGCGGCGCGTCTTCCTTCGGCGCGTTCTGCGTCAGCGCGTTCAGCGAGAAGAGCACGCTGTTCTCGTTCCGCTGCCCGGTGAGCTTTCCCGGATCGTTCGACGCCTGCGGCATTCCGGCCGGTGCGCTCGTCATCACGTCGTCCTCGCCGCCTGCCTGCGAGACACCGCCGAACAGATCCTGCGCGCCCGCGCGCCCCTGCCTGCGCGCCGCCGCCGGAGCGGGGGCGGGGCTGGAGCCAAAGAGGCCGTTGGCCGCTCCGTTGCCGTTGGTCGCCGGAGCTCCGCCGTAGCCCGAGTAGCCCGCCGCCGTCGCTTCTTCGTGATCAGGAACGCCGCCGCCGAACGCCGGGAAGGCTGGAGGTGCGTCGTAGCCGCCGGCTGCCGCGGGTTCCTGGTGGGTCTGATCAGCCGCAGCTTCTTGCGGCGGGGCTTCTCCACCCATGGCTCCGTAGAGCTCCGGGACCTCGCGGATCGGGAGCCAATCGCCCATTCCGTCCTTCCAGCAGTACGTCTCGTCGGTAACGACGCCGGACTTCAGCGCGGCGACGACTTCGTCGAGCGACATCGTCCGCTGATCGCCGTCGGCCACGTTGACGGTCCACTGGTCGCCGGTCGCCGCCTGCGCGTAGTCGAAGGCTCCGGCGTCCGCTCCTCCTTGGGAGCCGGCCTGCGCGCCGCTCTCGTTACCGTTGATTACGATCGTCGCGCCGCACTTCTTGCAACGGATCTTGACGATCTTGCCGACGACTTTCTCGTCCGCGATCGTATATTTCGCCTGGCACGACTGGCACGAAATCTTCATCGCGGATTCGTCCTTAGCATTGGGGAAATCGTAGCGCACCTGGCGTGTGCCGTACGGTCCACCCCGATCAAGTATAGCGGCGCGTTTCGAGGGCAATCAAGCAAGCGGGACGACTACTCCTTACATTGGGCACTGAACCTACGCGCGCCCACTGCCTTGTCTACGCGCCATCCGGCGGAACCCATCTAGACGATCTGACGTGGGGATTGTCGGTCCGACGTGCGGGCAGATGCGATCATTCACCCGGATTGCCGGCCATTCGCGGGGTTCACGCGTGGGCGCTCGCGTCAATTGATGAGGACGAGGGCCGTCCCGTCCTTCCCGCAGAAGGCGGCGCCGCCGTCGAACCGACCGCCGCAGGTCGGGCAGATCTTCCCCTTCCCTACCATCGCGACCGTCCCGGTTCCGGGCGCCGCCGTGCGAGCCACGGCCGCGTGCATCGCGTAGGGGACGAGCTCTTCGCCGTCGTGCGGGCAGAGGCGGGTGCCCGCCGGGAAGCCTCGCTTGCACGCGGGGCAGATGCTCCCGGCGCCGGGGGGAGCGGCGTCCGACGTTCCAAGCGCTACGAGCTTGGTCGCGTCCTGGGGGCAGAACGTGCTCGTCGTCGGGTACTCGCGCCGGCACGTCGGGCAGACCATCCGCGACGGGCCGCTCTTCGCCGTCTCCTGCGCCGCGCGCGCCTCGGCGGAGTTTCGCGAAGCTGCCTCGCGTGCGCGCCTCAGGCTCTCGTCGTGCGCCTTCACGGCCGCTTCGTGCGCCGCGCGCTTTTCCGCGCGGAGAGCGTCGGCCGCGCGCTTCTTCTCTTCGTACTCTTCCTGCACGCTCTTCTCGAGCTGCGCCGCGCGTCTCTGCCGTCGCGCGAGGACCCATGCGGCCGCGCCTAGGAGCACCGCGAGTCCCCCCACGATGGCCAGGAACGTCGTCCGCCGCTGCTTCGCCGTGTCCTCGGCGTGTGCATCGGAGCCGCCGAGCGAGGACGTCTCTGCCACCGCGGCGGTGTCGTTCTCCCCTTGCGGGTTGAGGCCCGAGCCGTTGAGGAGCTCCGCGTAATGCGACGGCGACGCGACGTCGATCGTCACGCGCGCGGTTCGTCCCGCGGCGCTCACGATGACCAGCGCGCTCCCTTCCGGCGCATCCGTCGCCGCCGACACGCGACCTCCACTGTCCACGCTGAGGGTCGTCCCCCCTCCGGGCGCCACGCTCCACGACGTCGGCGCCCTCGTCGTGCACCCGTTCGCGTCGAGGACGATCGCGCGGAACGTGTACGACTCGCCCGTTCGCAGGAGCTTGCGCGAGGGGCGCACTTCGAGCCGCGCGGGATCTCCCGGCGTGTCGCACGACGGACGGGGCGGCGGCGGGGGCGCAGCGCTCGGGATCGGGAGTGGCGCGGCGGCCTGTACAGGGGCCGCGGCCGACGCAGCGGCCGGGGTTGCGAGATCGCGGGCGACGAGATCGAACGAGCGCGACCTTCGGATGTCCGCGATGCACTGGCCGTCGGCGATCATCAGCTCGTAGCGACCGGTCTCGATGAGATCGATGTGCGTGTCGCTCGTAGCCACCACGAGCGTGTTCAGCGTCGCGTGCCGCGGATCGTTCGGCGGCGTCGAGCAGCGCGTGCGCCACGAGCGTCCCGACGGATCGCGCGAGTGGGTCTCGCGTGCGAGCGTCGGCTGCGGGTCGTAGCACTGGTTCGTACGGTAGACGCGGCCACTGCCGGCGATGGCGAGCTCGTCGCCCTCCTGGTGCACGCTCACGATCTCGTCGCCGCCGGTCAAGCTCGAGATCGGCGCGGGGCCGCACCCGGTGGGCGACCACTGCTGCACGGTGTAGTCCTCGCGCAGCGCCCCCTGCTTCCACTTCCCGTCGAACGGCGCATCGGCCCGCGCGGTGCGGGACCAGACCACCACGCAGGCCACGACGAACGCGAGGCGAACGAGGAGCCTTGCCCGGTACCCTAGCGCCGAGGCGAAGCGGGACGGGAACCCGCTGACCCACGAGAGCGGCCTCCGCTGCACCCCTTCAGGTTACCACGCACTTGGCGGAAACTTCGCAGCCTTCCCCGGTGTGTTAGCCTTGTTTCGAATTGGAGACGTTTGCCTTAGACGCCATCGCCCCGAGGAGGGCGCGCGGATGAATACGACTGGTCGGCGGCTGGCCGCGCTGATGGCGGCGAGCGGGCTTTCCCTAGTGAGTGGTGTCGCAGCGGCTCAGCAGATCACGCCCGGCAACGGCGCAGGTCTCGACACCCATCTCTTCCGGCCGGCGATGGACTCCAAGGGGCTCTTCGTCACGAACGGGTCCGAGGTCCTGGGCGCCAACGAGATCTCGTTCGGTCTCGTCATCGACTACGGCAACACTCTCCTGCGCGTGCCCGCGGTCGGGCAGGGGAGCCCTCAGCTCATCAACGACTCGTTCCAGGGGACGCTGCAGTTCAACTACGGCATCCTCAACCGCTTCATCGTCGGCCTCGACGTCCCCATCGATCTCATGACGGGCGACGCGCAGCAGGCGACGGTCGCAGGCGCCACCTTGGCGACCGAGCCGGGGTGGGCGACGACGCAGCTCGACGAGCAGACGCTCGGCTTCCTCGCGCTGCATGCGAAGTGGCGGATCACGCGCGTCGACGACGGCATCGGGCTCGCGCTCGGCGCGCAGATCGGCTTTCCGGTCTCGGATGCGCCGAAGGCCGCGGGCGCGGACTCTGCGTTCTGGTACTGGCCGCAAGCGATCGTCGAGAAGCGCTTTGGCTCGTCGGGTCAACTGAGGATCGCGGCGAACGCGGGCTACCGCGGGCATGCGGCCAGCGGGACCGTGCTCGACCTGCGCAACGGCGTGTACTCGGACGGGAGCCTCGCGACGTTCGGCGGAGGTATCTCGTACCGCCTGCTCGAGCCGCTCGACATCGTCGGCGAGACCTACGGCACCTATCTCCTCGCGGGCGCACCGGCCTCCAGCCCCGTCAAGCTGAGCGACGAGGTCGTCGGCGGCATCAAGCTCTTCGTCGAGCACAACTCGTACTTGATGATGGGCGCCGGCACGCGCACGACCGACGGCTTCGAAGCGGCGAACATCCGCGCCTTCATCGGCTTCATCTTCGAGCCGTCGATCGGCGACCGCGACGGCGACGGCATCAAAGACGACGTCGACCAGTGCCCGGACGAGCCGGAAGATCGCGACGGCTTCCAGGACGAGGACGGCTGCCCCGATCCGGACAACGACAACGACGGCATCCCCGACATCAAGGACCGCTGCCCCAACGAGCCCGAGGACATCGACGGCGATCAGGACTGGGACGGCTGCCCCGAGACGAGCGACGGCGACCGCGACGGCGACGGCATCCCCGACTCGAAGGACAAGTGCCCCGACGAGCCGGAAGATCGCGACGGCTTCCAGGACGAGGACGGCTGCCCCGATCCGGACAACGACCAGGACGGCATCCCCGACAAGAAGGACGCCTGCCCGAACGACCCCGAGGACAAGGACAACTTCGAGGACGAGGACGGCTGCCCCGATCCGGACAACGACAAGGACGGCATCCCCGACGTCGTCGACAAGTGCCCGAACGAGCCCGAGACGTACAACGGGTTCGAGGACGAGGACGGCTGCCCGGACAAGGGGAGCGTCATCATCCAGGACAACAACATCGTCATCCTCGAGAAGATCAAGTTCAAGACGGGGAGCGCCGAGATCCTCCCCGAGTCGAACAAGATCCTCGACGCCGTGGCGACGACGATCAACCACCACCCCGAGTTCGAGCTGATGGAGATCGCCGGGCACGCCGACGAGCGCGCCAGCGATCAGTACAACCTGCGCCTCACGCAGGACCGCGTGAACTCGGTCATGGCGGCGCTCATCCAGCGCGGCGTCGGGCGCGAGAAGCTCCGGAGCAAGGGGTACGGCGAGTACTGCCCCGAGGACAACGGTCACAACGAAGCGGCGTGGGAGAAGAACCGCCGCGTCGAGTTCAAGATCGTGAAGACGAAGGATGGGCCCACCGGCGTCGAGCTCGGGTGCCCGACGGCGACCGCGCACGGCGTCTCGCCGGCGCCGATCAAGTAATCGCATCCAGTGGCACTGGACGCGGTGAGCCAGCTAGTGAACGGCGTGAGCCAGCTAGTGAACGGCGCTAGCTAATTAGTACACGGCGTCCAGTAGCAGTGGACGCCGGTAGCTAGCTGGTTCACGGCGTGAGCTAGCTGGTTCACGGCGCTAGCTAGTTAGTGCACGGCGTCCAGTAGCAGTGGACGGCGTGAGCTAGCTGGCTCACGGCGTGAGCTGGCTGGTTCACGGCGTGAGCTAGCTGGCTCACGGCGTGAGCTGGCTGGTTCACGGCGTGAGCTAGCTGGTTCACGGCGTGAGCCAGCAGCGAACGGCGCTCGCCCAACGCGGCGCTCACTGCCCGAGCAGCGACTTGCACTTCTCGACGCAGATCTCGTCGTGCTGCTGCTTGCAGATCGTCTTCAACATGCGGATCTCTTCCGCCGTCGCGCGGTTGCCGAACACCTTCGGTTCGAGCACGGCGCGCGCCGCGGCGATCGAGCTGGGCGTGTCCTGCAAGAGCAGCTGATGCACGTCGGTGCCGCCGCTGCTCCTCGTCGTCGCGGGCGGGGGAGAGGCTGCGACGGTGCCTGGATCGATCTGCGCCGCGGTCGTCGTGTGGTGCACCGGGCCCGCGTCGTGCGTGTGCTTCTCGGGGCCGGCGTCGACCGCCAACGGGAGCTGCGACGGGGTGGGGGACGCCGTGTCGAGGAGCACCTGGAGCTTGTCGGCCGCGCGCTTGCGGTGCTGCGCATCGACCGACGTGTCGCGCGCCACTTCGTCGAGCAGCGCGCGCTTCTTCGTCATGTCGGTCTCGCCGTCCGCGCGCTGAAGCATCGCCTCGGCCCACCGCAGCTGGATCCCTCGGAAGTCGTCGGTGTCGCGGAGCGGCGAGCCGGGGGGGATTTCGTTCTCGATCTTCTCGTGCGCCGTGTCGCAGTCGCCGGTGTCGCAGAGCTTCTTCGCGTCGTCGAGCGACTGCTGCGCGGAGTCTCCCCCCTGCGAGCCGACCGGCGTCGGGAGGATGACGACCGGCTCCGGCTTCGGCCGCGTGAACGCCCACGCTCCCACCGCGACGATGGCGATGACGGCGCCGAACACCACGTACGGCAAGAGCCCCGTACCGCGGCGCGACCCCGGCGCCCGCTCGCCGATCGACGACAGCTGCTGGCTGTCGTTCACGCCCGGCAGGAAGATCTGCCCCGCGCCGACGAACTTGAACTTCACGTCGCCGAGCTCGATGACGTCGCCCGGTTCGATGATGCCGCGGCGAAGGTCGGCCGTGTTCACGCGCACGCCGTTGCTCGACCCCTTGTCGACGATCTCGAAGCGCCCGTCGCCCAGCGCGTGCACCTCGCAGTGCAGGCGCGAGACCGAGTTGTGGTTGATCGAGATCGAAGCGTCTTCCGCGCGTCCGACGGTGAGCCGCTCGTTGTCGAGCGGGTACTCCGCGCCGGGCGTGGGCCCTGCGAGCATCACCAGGCGATTGGGCCGCTCCATGAGCAGCGACGCGCGCTGCCCGCTCGGCACGGTGGTCTTCGGATCGGGCTGCGAAGCCGGCGGCGCGTCGATGACCGCGTCGTCCTGCAGGACGATCCGGTAGTCGCCGATCTGAATCAGGTCCCCGTGCCCCAGCTCCTGCGTCTGCGCGACGCGAATGCCGTTCACGTAGACGCCGTTGTAGCTCGACTGATCTTCGAGCATGTAGTGCATCCGCTCGGCGGCCTGCGCCTGCGCGGCGCCGTTCGTGAGCTTGCGGATCTTCGCGTGCGCGCGCGAGACGTTCCGCTCCGTGAGCCGGATCGTGTTCCCCTCTTTGCGTCCGATCGAGTAGTCGTCCCGCGTCAGCGGCACGACTGTGCGCTTTCCTTCGTCGTCCTCGATGACCAGCTTCCACATGTTCGCGTGTCGCGCTCGCCTGGACGAAAAGTGGGGAGAAGAGGAGAAGGGTGGAGGACGGATGGGGCGCGACCGAGCGCCGGAGTGTCGGCCAAACAGAGCCGGAGGGGAAACGGGTCCCGTGGTGAAGTCTAGCGAGCGCAGGAAAAGGATGGAAGCGTCCTGCTTTGTCGCGATCTCGTTCATGCTCACGCTCGCCTTCCTCGGGGCGTGCGGATCGGCGACCGGATCGGTGGGTGCCGTGCTCGGAAAAGACGTCCATAACGGCCGTCTCTACGTTCGCGAGGTCCCCCCGGGACTGGCTGCCGCGGTCGCTGGTATTCGCGACGGCGACGAAGTGATCGCCATCGACGGCGAGCCGGTCGGGGAGATGCCGCCGGGCGAAGTCCACCGCCGCCTCGAAGGGAAGGTCGGCTCCAAGGTCACGCTGCTCGTCGTTCGCGACGGGGTGACGCACCGGATGGTGGTCGAACGCACGCCGCTGGTGGAACCCTAGCGAATCCCGTCGGATGCTGCATGGCGACATCGCGTGTGTGATACGCGCGTCAAGTAACTGATCCGTGGTGCAATTCCGTCGAAATCGAGGCACCTTCTTGACTTGTGATACGCGCGGGCCAAGTATCACCGCGTGACACAAATGGCTGAAGAGCTCCCACCGGAGCCGAAGGATTCTGGGCCGCGTGGCAGCGAGGAGGCCTCCACCTCGCCGGACGCGGACGACGCGTCCTCGACCAAGAAAGAGCGCGTGCTCCACACGCGCGTCCCCGCGGTGCTCGAGCGCGAGCTGAAACGCTTCGCCGAGAACCTGCGTGTCCCGGTCTCGAACCTGGTGCGCACGATCCTGGAGGACGCGCTCGACGTCGCCGACGCGGCCACCGAGAACGTCGAGACGCGCCTCAAGAACGCCGCGCACCAGCTCGAGGTCGAGCGCGAACGCCTGAAGAAGCGCGTCCTGCCCGATCCGCTGGCCGACGTGTTCGCGTTCCAGGACGTCACGCTGGCGCAGCCCGCGCAGTGCGTGAAGTGCGGACGCGAGCTCCCCCCCGGCACCAAGGCGCACCTCGGCTTGACCGACGGCCCGGCGCGCCCCGGCTCGCGCCGCATCTTCGCGTGCGACGCCTGCATCCCCAAGTGACATCTCGAATCGACGAACGCCTAGTTTCAAGCCCAAGGAGCCCGATCATGAGCGAAACGACGCAGTCCCCGACGAGCCCGGAAACCACGACCGAAGCTGCCAAGTCGTCGCTCGTCGACACGATCTTCGACATCGGCACCGAGTGGGCCGCGCTCGGTCTGAAGGCCGGCAAGGCCGCGCTCGAGCAGAGCGCCAAGACGCTGGAGAGCACCGCGAAGGCGCTCGACGGCTTCGCGCGCGAGCTCGAGAAGAAGTAGCTCCGGCGGCGGGGAGAACGCGACGCGACTCGTGGGCCCCTACTCGAGTCGCTGCGGTTCCCCCGCCGGCAACGTCGCGACGAACGCGTCGCGCGCGGCATCGACGCGCGCTTCGTCGCGCCCGTCGAACGTGAGCTTCGTCTTGTACGCGGCGTCCATCCACTTAGGGTACGATCCCACGGAGACGTCGGGGAAGGCCGCGACGACGGCGTCGAGCAGCGGCTTCAGATCCCCCTCGTCCATCTTCGTGTAGACGGCGCGCGAGACGAACGCCTGCCCGCGCCCCACACGTTCCACGATTACCGGAAGCTTCATGCGGAAGACCTCCGGGATGCCCGGCATGACCCAGGTGTTCCCGATTCGCACGGTGGGCCAGCGAATGGCGTCCGTCACCTCGAGGGCGGCGCCGTGCGGGACCAGCGCCATGCGCAGGTGCCCTTCGGTACAGCGCTCGCCGTAGTGGTCGCGGAGCATCTGCTCCATGAGCGGGCTCGTCTCGACCGCCACGCCGAAAGCGTGCGCCACCGCCTCGATGGTCACGTCGTCGTGCGTCGGGCCGACGCCACCCGAGGTGAAGAGCCAGTCGTGTCCGCTCTGGAGCTCCCGAACCTCGCGCGCAATCGTCTGGATGTCGTCCTTCACCACGACGACGCGCCGCAGCTCCACCCCCAGCTCCCGCAGCGTGCGAGCCAGGACGGCGACGTTGGCCTCCTCGACCTTCCCCGAGAGGATCTCGTCGCCGATCACGAGCGCCGCCGCAGTCTTCGCCGCCTCCACGAAAGCGACTCTATCGCATCTGGTGTGCATCGCGCCGGGCCGCCGCCCAAATGCGCCGCTTTCGAGCTTTCGTGCGCTGCGACCGTGTAGACTGACGACAACGAGATGCGAAGGATCCTCGTCGTCGAAGACTCGGGATCAACACGGGCGTTCGTGCGCGCGGTGCTCGAAGATGCGGCGTTTGCCCAGGCGTTCGGCGGTATCGAGGTCACCGAGGCCTCCTGCGGCTTCGACGCCATGCGCCTGCTCCCGCGCGGGCACTTCGATCTGATCGTCACGGATCTGAACATGGCCGACATCAACGGCCTGGAGCTGATCCACTTCATCCGGAAGAGCGAGCATCACCGGGACGTGCCGCTGGTCATCATCTCCACGCAGACGACCAAGAGCGACGTCGATCGCGGCCTGGCGCTGGGGGCCAACGCCTTCGTGCCGAAACCCTTCACTCCGGAGCATTTGAGGGAGACGTGCTCCCCGCTCTTGAAGCGCGACGGCGGTTGACCAGATGGGTGAAACAGGGGGACGCGACGCACTCGGCGAGAAAGCTCGCGAAGAGTTCTTCTCGGAAGCGCAGGAGCTGGTCGACGGACTGAGCCGCGATCTGCTCGCGCTCGACGAGATCGTGAAGAAGGGGGGCGACAGCGACCCCGACATCATCAACGACGTCTTCCGCGCCGTTCACACGTTGAAAGGGCTCTCGGGGCTCTTCGGCGCCGCGATCATGAGCGGCCTGTCGCACGAGCTGGAGAACCTGCTCGACGACCTGCGTCTCGGACGGACCGAGCTCACGCCCCCCGTGCTCGACCTCCTGTTCCAGGCCGTCGAGCTCTACGGCCGCATCCTGGCGAGCGTCAAAGGGGACGAGCCCGAGCCGCAAGACGAGGTGAAGGCGCTGCTCGTGGCCATCGGGCAGACGACGCAGTCGCGCCAGGGCGGCGGCGTGAGCCTGGTGGCGCAGTACGAGCTCGACCCAGGGCTGCTCGGCGTCCTCACGGAGTACGAAGAGCATCGCCTCCGTACGAACATCCAGTCGGGGCTCTCGCTCTACCGGATCCGCGTGCAGTTCTCGCTGGCCACGATCGACAGCGCGCTCGACGATCTGAAGGCGAAGGCCCGCCCTCACGGCGAGATCATCACCTACCTGCCGACGGGGGGCGGCGGCGACATCGACTCGATCGAGCTGGAGATCCTCATCGCCAGTCGCGCCGATCTCGGCACGCTGCAGGGGGCGATCAACGGCCCCAACGTCAGGATCGAAGAGGTCTCCAAGCGCGATCCGAGCACTCCGCGAACCTCGCTCCCGGCGCCCGCGAACTACGGCGACCAGGAACCCCTCCGCATCAAGGACGCGCCCCCCGTCGCAAGAGTGCTCCCCGGCGCCGTGGCCTTCACGGTCGGCGACGACGACGAAGTCGAGGCCGTCCGCACGCCTCCTCCTCCGGGGGGCCCACCTTCGGCGCCGCCCGCGGCGAGTGGCGGAGGCAACGGTGGCGGCGGTGGGCGTGAGCTGTCGCTCCGCTCCGTGAGCCAGACCGTGCGCGTCGACATTCGCAAGCTCGACTCGCTCATGACGATCGTCGGCGAGCTGGCGATCCTCCGGAGCGCCATCCTGCGTGTCGGCGAGCGCGTCCGCGGTCGCCCCGATCTGCGCGAGCTCGGGATCGAGCTCCACCGACTTCACCGGACCTTCGATCGGCATCTCACGCAGATGCAGAACGGGATCCTCGAAGTCCGGATGGTCCCGCTCGGGCAGATCTTCGACAAGCTCTCGCGCGTCGTGCGGCAGATCTCGCGCGAGCACGACAAGCAGGTGAACCTGGTCATCACCGGCGCCGAGACCGAGATCGACAAGCTCATCGTCGAAGAGCTCAGCGATCCCTTGATGCACATGATCCGCAACGCGATCGATCACGCGATCGAGATGCGCGAAGAGCGGCTCGCGGTGGGCAAGCCCGCCGTGGGGACCATCGCGCTCAACGCCTTCCAGAAGGGGAACCACGTCGTCCTCGAGGTGGAAGACGACGGTCGCGGCATGGACCCGGAGGTGCTCGTCCGCAGCGCGGTGCGCATTGGCCTCGTGAGCCCCGACGAGGCCAAGGACCTGAGCCCGCGCGAGATCCTCGCGCTCGTGTTCATGCCGGGGTTCACGACGAAAGAGGAAGCGACGCAGCTCTCGGGGCGCGGCGTCGGCATGGACATCGTCAAGACGAACATCGGCAAGCTCGGTGGCATCGTCGACATCTCCAGCGAAGTCGGCATCGGCACGAAGATGACGATCACGCTGCCGATCACGCTGGCGATCATCAGCGTGCTCGTCGTGGAGATCTCCGGCCGGTCGTTCTGTCTCCCGCTCGCCAGCGTGGAGGAGGCGATCGTCCTCGACGAGGGGCTCGTGCGCACGTTCGAAGGGCGCGAGGTGATGACCCAGCGTGGGGCGACGTTGCCCATCTGCCGCCTGGCGAAGTTCTTCGGGATCGATCCGGTCGAGCACGTGCACATCGACCACACCAACCCCTCGCGCGCGCGCTCGTTCGTCGTGATCTCGTCGGTGGGGAACCGACGCCTCGGGTTCGTCGTCGACAAGCTCGTCGGGCAGCAGGACATCGTCATCAAGGCGCTCGGCAAGTCGCTGAAGATGGTGCGTGGGTTCGCCGGTGCGACGGAGCTCGGCGACCAGCGTGTCGGGCTGGTGCTCGACATCGCGGCGCTGATCGAAGAGGTGCTCGCCGGCAGCGAGGCTCGCTTCCTGATGACGGCCGAGGGGAGAAACTGATGGCTGCACGGGGCGGACTGCGCCACGGGGGGCTGATGCGCCGTGCGGACATGCGCGCGAGCAGCGCGCGTCGCGCGGCCGACCTGGGCAAGCGCGTCGAGTACCTCGCGTTCGTTCTGGCGAACGATACGTACGCCGTGCAGATCGCCTACATCGCGGAGATCTTGAAGCCGCCTCCGCTGACGGGCGTGCCGCGCGCGCCGCGGGAGATCATCGGCGTGATGAGCGTGCGCGGGCGCCTCGTGACGGTCATCGACCTGCGCCGCCGTTTCCGTCTCGCCGAGCAGCCGACCGACCGTAAGACGCGCATCCTCCTGGTCGAGACGGGCGACGAGCAGATTGGTCTGCTCGTCGACGAGGTGCTGCAGGTGTATCGCCTGGCCGACTCGGAGATCGAGCCTGCCGCGGTGCTGGGCGGAGAGCAACCGGCCCACATCGCCGGCATCGGGCGGCCCGAGGGGGCGCTGCTCATCCTCATCGATCTCAAACCGATCCTGGAGCCGCGGTGATGCCGCAACGTCAGCGACACGACCCGTCGAAGAACCTCGTCGGCTTCATCGTCGGCGACGTGCACTACGCCGTGTCGATCCATCGCGTTCGCGAGATCGCCAACCCGCTCCTGCTCGTGGCGCTGCCGAAGGCACCTCGCGCGGTCACCGGAGTGGCGGACTACCGCGGTGAGGTCGTCCCGGTCATCGATCTCCGCGTGCGCTTCGGGCTCGACCCCGCCGAGGCCAACCGTCGGACCAAGTGGATCATCGTCGACGTCGACCAGCGCTTCGTGGCGCTGGTCGTCGACGCGGTGACCGAGGTGTTCGGCACCGGCGGTCAGGATCTGCGCCCCGTGCCGGCGCTGGGCGGCGGAGACGACGTCCGCGGCATCGCGGGCGTCACGAGCCACGCGGACACGCTGACGTTCGTGCTCGACACGCGGAAGCTCGGCGAGCTCACCGAGCCGCTCATCACCTCCGGGGCGCTCAAGTCGTCGATCCCGCCGGCCGCACCGTCGCTGCCGCCGTCGTCGGCGTCGATGGCGCCCCCCGTCCTCATCACCCGCAAGCCGGTGTCGACGTGACGCCCGAGCGAGTCTCCAAGCTCCTCGACGATCCGGAGCCGGAGACCCGGCGGCTCGCGGCCCAGCAGCTCGCGCGCGTTCATGGAGATCAGGCGGCGCCGCTCCTCTTGCGGGCTCTCGGCGACTCCGATTGGCGCGTGCGCAAGGAGGCGACGGCGATCGCTCCGTCGGTCGAGAGGCGCGAGTCGGTGCTGAACGCGCTCCGCCGCGCGCTCGAGGACAAGGTCAACATCGGCCTCAGAAACGCCGCCGTCGAAGCGATGATCGCCATCGGCTCCGACGCTCTCCCGGTGGCGATCACGGCCCTCGACACGCTCGACGAGGACGGGCGGAAGCTGGCCGTCGAAGTGCTGGCCGGGATCCCCGATCTGCGCGGGACCGTCGCGCTCTCACGCACGCTGGCCGACGCCGACCCGAACGTGCGCGCGGCGTCCGCGGAGGCGCTCGGTCGCGCCGCGGAGGCCGGGGAAGACGCCCGCACGATTGCCATCAACGCCCTCATGAAGCTGCTCGGGAGCGAGGATACGATCCTGAAGCTCACGGCGCTCGACGCGCTCACGCGCCTGGAAGCGAAGCTCTCGTGGCGCACGGTCGAGCGGTTCGCAACCGATCCCATCCTCAAGCGGTACGCTCTCGCCGCCGCCGCGGCGTCGCGCGAGGTCGACGCGATCCGCGCGCTGGCGAACGCCGTCGGCGACGTATCCCCGATGGTCGCGCGCGAGGCGGTCATCGCGCTCGGCGAGGCCGTGATGGCCAATCCGGACGACGCCGACGTGGTGGAGACCGCGAGCGCAACGATGCGACCGTCGCTCCGCGCGCACGAGACGATTCGCGCGATGGCCGAGCGCGAGGAGAACCCGCACGCGCGCGGCGCGGCGATCGCGGCCCTCGGCTTGCTCCGCGACCCGGACGACGTGGCCGTGCTCGTGGACGCGCTGAGCGACCCCGAGATGGCGGAGCGCGCCGAAGTGGCGCTGAAGGTGTTCGGCGAAGAGGCGCTGCAGCCGTTGATGGAGGTCGGTCGAACGGCGGCTCCCAACGTCCGCGGCGCGACGCTCTCCCTGGTGCCTGTGCTCTCCCCTCCGGAAGACGAGACCGAGGTGCTCGCCGTGATGCGCGAGGCGCTCCGCGATCCGTCGACGGACGTGCTCCTCGCGGCTCTGCGCGTCTTCGGGCGCACCGGGGCAGCGACGGACCTGCGCAACGTCGCGCGTCTCGCGCTGCACGGCGACGCGCGCGTGGCCGACGCGGCCGTCACCGCCCTTCACGAGATGGCCGCGCGCTACGAGGGCGAGGCGCGCGCGCTCCTCGCGGAGCTGGACGCGAGCGGCGCGGAGGCCGTGCTCGGGTGCATCGTGATCGACGCGCTCGCCCGCGGGCTCGGGGCGCGCGACGCCGACGTCTCGTTCCTACAGGGGGCGCTCTCGAACGGCGACCCCCGCGCGCGACGTCATGCGGTCGAAGCGCTGGCGACGGTCGCAGCGTCGGCGGGCGCCTACGGCCAGGGCGACGCACGCGCGGCGGACGCCGTCTCATTTGCTCTGGCCGACGAGGAGCCCGAGGTGGTCCTGGCGGCCGTGCGGGCCCTCGGGCGCCTGCACCGCGCCGAACCGCTCGTCGCCCTGCTGGACGCTTCCCGCGATCCGGCCACGGTGGCCGCCGCGCTCCGTGCGATCGCGGACGCCGACAGCAGCCGCGCGCTTCACGTCGCTCTGCCGCTCGTCCGCAGCGCAGACTCGGGGGTCGCAAGCGCGGCGGTCGAAGCTCTTGGCTCGCTCAGCGGCCCGGCACGCGATGACGCCCTCTTCGCCGCGCTCGAGCACTCCGACTCCGAGGTCGTCAAGCTCGCCCTCTCGGAGCTCGGTCGCGCGGCCAGCGCGCGCGCTCTCACGCGCATCGGTCTCGCGCTCGATCACGCGGCGCGCGACGTTCGCAGGCTCGCCGCCGAGCTGCTCGGTCAAGACGCGACTCCGTCGGCGCATGCTCTTCTCCGCGCTCGCCTCGATCGCGAGAAGGACGTGAGCGTGCGCGTCGCCATCGCCTCTGCGCTCGCAGCGCGGTCGCGAGGGGGTGGCGAGGAGATGCGCTGACGTGGCGCGCTTCTCGCTGCGGGACGACATCCCGCTCAAGCCCGAGGAGTATCGCCTCCTGCGCGATGTCTTCAGCGCGCGCATCGGCGTGCAGTTCGGCAGCGAGTCGCGCTTCGCGATGGAGCGCCGGCTTCGCGAACGCTTGGCCATCCTCAAGCTGACGACGTTCGCCGAGTACTACCAGTACCTGCGCTTCCACCCTCTCGCCGCCGCCGAGTGGGAAGAGGCCATCGAGCTTCTCACGACGAACGAGACGTACTTCTTCCGCGAGGACTACCAGCTCCGCTCGTTCCAGAACGAGGTGCTCCCCATGCTCGCGGCCCAGGCCAAGGGGCGCAAGCGTCTCTCCATCTGGAGCGCGGGGTGCTCCACGGGCGAAGAGGTCTACACGATCGCGATTCTCCTCCTGGAGTCGAACCTCTTCCTTGGATGGGATCTGCGCGTCTACGGCTCCGACATCTCCAAGCGGTGCGTCGCAGCAGCGCGGCGCGGCGCGTACGGCGCGGCGGCGTTCCGAGCGATGCCGGAGGACTACAAACGTCGCTATTTCAACGAGAAGAGCGACGGCGTGTACGTCCAGGAGCGCGTTCGCGCACTCTGTCATTTCGGGCAGATGAACCTGCTCGACGAAGAGAAAGCACGCCTCCTCGGTCGCGCTGACGCGGTCTTCTGTCGCAACGTTCTCATCTATTTCGACGCGTACGCGCGGAAGCGCGTCATCGACATCTTCCACGAGCGCCTTTACCCTGGGGGGGTTCTCCTACTCGGGCACAGCGAGTCGCTGCTCAACGTGTCGACTGCATTCGAGCTGTTACACTTGAGAGAAGACCTCGTTTACAGAAAGCCGATGGGGCCAACGCGCGATCCTTCCAAGGATCCGCTCCGTGATTCAGGGAAGCCGACGCCTCCGTAGACCCGAGACTAGATTGACCGCCGCAAACCGCACGCCTCCGATACGCCTCATGGTCGTCGACGACTCCGCGTACAACCGCCGGAACATTTCCGACGTGTTCGCGGGGAACCCCGACGTCGAGGTCGTCGGCAAGGCCGCTGACGGGGAAGAGGCGCTGCGCCTGGCGTCGCTCCTGCGGCCCGACGTCATCACGCTCGACCTCGAGATGCCGCGGATGGACGGGTTCACCTTCCTGCGCATCCTGATGTCGAAGCAGCCGACGCCCGTCATCGTCGTGAGCTCGTACTCGCAGAAGGAGAACGTGTTCAAGGCGCTGGAGCTCGGAGCGCTCGACTTCGTGACGAAGCCCGACCGGCAGATCAGCCCGGATGCGACCGAGCTTCGCGAGCAGATCCTCCAGAAGGTGCTCCTCGTGCGCTCCCTGCGGCCGACGTTCACGCCGCCCATCACCCGTCGCAACGTGAGCGGCAACTGGGGCGCCGACGGGAAGCCGCAGTCGTTCGACGGTGGCGCACCGGGCGCGTACGTCGCGCCGAAGCAGGTCGTGTGCATCGCCAGCTCGACCGGTGGGCCGAGCGCCCTGCTGGAGATCTTCGGCAAGATCCCGCCGACGAGCTCGGCCGCGTTCCTCGTCGCGCAGCACATGCCCGACAAGTTCACCCGGACGTTCGCCGAGCGCCTCGACAAGCGCGGCCCCGTGCGCACGACCGAGGCCCAGGACAACGACTCGGTCGCCAAGATGACCGGCTTCGTGTGCCCCGGTCGGCAGTGCATGGAGCTCTTCACGATGGGGCAGGAGCTACGACTCAAGGTCGCGCCCAGCGCTCCGACCGACCGCTACGTTCCCAGCGCGGACCGCCTGCTGAAGAGCGCGGCGGCAGCGGCTGGGCCGAGGTGCATCGCGGTCATTCTCACCGGGATGGGGGACGACGGCGTCGAAGGGGCGCGCGCGATCCTCGAGGCCGGCGGGTCGATCGTCGCCGAGTCTCAGGAGACGGCGGTCGTGTTCGGCATGCCCGGCGCCGTCGTGCGCGCGGGGCTGGCGGCCAAGGTCCTGCCGCTCCCGCAGATCGCGGAGTTCCTCGCGCAGCTTCCTGTCTGACAGTACGCTCGCGCGTATGACCGAAGCGATCGATCGGGGCCTCGAAGAGCTCCTCCAGCTGGGCGACCGCGTCGTCGCCATGGCAACCTCGCGCGGCGCCACCGTGGCGGAGTGTGTCCTGCGTTCGGGCGCCGAGCTCTCCGCGAAAGTGCGCCTCGGGGAGACGGAGCTCGTCGAAGAGGCCGGACACCGGTCGGCCGGGCTGCGCGTGATGAAGGGGCGGCAGGTCGCCTCGACCTCGACGAGCGATCTGTCCGAAGCGGGGATCGAGCGGTTCGTGGCCGACGCCATCGAGCTGGTGGAGCTCTCGCAGGAGGATCCGTTCGCAGGGCCGGCCGATCCGAAGCTCCTCTGCGACCCGAAGAAGTGTCCCGATCTCGATCTGTACGATCCGGCGGGGGGCGCCGTCACCGCCGCGCAGGCGATCGCGATCGCGAAGAAGGCGGAGGCCGCGGCGCGCGCGTTCGACGCGCGGATCACGAACAGCGAAGGGGCCACCTTCGGCCGAACCGCGGGCGGTTCGGCGGTCGTCCTCTCGAGCGGGTTCCGCGCGGCGAACAAGGGGTCGTACGCCTCCTTGAGCGTCGTGCCGGTCGCCGCGGACGAGGGGGGGAAGAACCGGCGCGGCTACCACTGGACCGCCAAGCGCTTCCTCGCCGAGCTCGACGATGCGGAAGAGGTCGGGCGCGAGGCGGCGCGGCGCACCGTGCGCAAGCTCGGCGCGAGGACCGTGGCGACGTGCGAAGTGCCCGTCGTGTTCGACCCGGACGCCGCGCGGTCGATCCTCGGACTGCTCGCCGGCTGCGTGATGGGGAGCTCGATCTGGCGCAAGTCGAGCTACCTCGTCGGCCGCGAAGGGACCCAGGTCGCCAGCGATCTCGTCACGGTCCTCGATGACCCGCTCCTCCCGCGCGCGCCCGGATCGCGCCCCTTCGACGGCGAAGGGCTGGCCAGTCGCAAGAACGTCGTGGTCGAAAAAGGGATCCTGCGAATGTATCTGTGCGACTCGTACTCGGCGCGGAAGCTATCGCGCGAGAGCACGGCCAGCGCATCGCGAGGCGGGGGTGCGGGGGTCGGTCCGAGCACGTCGAACTTCATTCTCCAGCCCGGGACCGACTCGAACGAGGCGATCGTGCAGGGGACCAAGCGTGGGCTCTACGTGACCGAGATGATGGGCTTCGGCTTCAACGCGGTGACGGGCGACTTCTCGCGCGGAGCGGCCGGGTTCTGGATCGAAGACGGAAAGTTCGCCTTCCCCGTGAGCGAGCTGACGATCTCCCTGAACGTCGACGACCTGTGGAAGCGCATCGACGCGGTGGGCAACGACCTCGATCTGCGCACGTCGACCGCTGCCCCGACCTTGCGGGTCGGGAAGATGACCGTTGCGGGAGGCGCGAGCGGCAAGTGACCTCGGAAGAGCTGAAGGCCCTTCGCAAGGAGCTCGCTTGCACGGCGAAGGAGCTGGCGGGTGCGCTCGGGCTCGAGCAGGCGACGGTGCTGGGGTGGGAGAAGGGGGAGCTGTTCCCCACCAAGCAGTTCATCGACAAGATGGAGGCGCTCCGCGCGAAAGGTCCGGGAGCCATTCCGCGCAAGGCCAAGGGGGGCGACCCGATCAAGCAGCTCGGTGACCCGCTCTTCTGGGAGCTCGTCAGGAAGATCGCGATGCACAAGAAGCTGCGCGACGAGGTGGCGAAGCTCGCGGCCGGCTACGCGGACCCGATCGACGAGTAGCGCGAGCAGCGACGACTACGACTCTTCGTCGTCAGACTCTTCGTCCTCGTCCTCGTCCTCGTCGTCGTCATCATCGAAGTCGTCGTCGTCGTCGTCCGGGAACTCTTCCTCGGGATCGAGCTCGCCGTCGGGCTTCTTCTCTGCCACGGGAGCTTTCGCCGCGGGGGCATCGTCGCCGTCCTCGTCGGGCGCTTCGTCGCCCTGCTCGTCGGGCGCTTCGTCCTGCTCCTCGTCGCGCGCGCTTTCGCCGGCCGCGGCGACGGGCTCTCCGGCGTCATCGGACTCGTCGGTCTCCGGCATCGCCGGCGGGATCTCCGTGTTCATCGGACCGTCGTCTTCGTTGTTCGGCGGGAGCGTGTCGCTCGGACCCGGAATGCGAGGTCCCTCGCTGTGGAGCGCCGCGACCGTCTCCTCGAGCGTCTCGCCGAGCTCGCGCTCGACCGTCCGGCGTGACTCCTCGTTCAAGTCGGTGAACTCGCGGAGGGTGGGGAGATCCTTCAGCGACTTGAGGCCGAAGAACTCCAGAAACTGCGTCGTCGTCCCGTAGATCACGGGGCGCCCTGGCTCGTCCTTGCGACCGAGCATCCGGACGAGGTCGCGCTCGAGGAGCACCTTGAGCACCGGGCCGCAGTCGACGCCGCGGATGTCGTCGATCTCGGGGCGCGTGACCGGCTGGCGGTACGCGAGAATCGCCAGCGTTTCGATCTGCGCACGCGAAAGGCGCGCCGGCTTCTGTTTGCTGAGATCGCGCACGAACGGCGCATAGGCCGCGTTCGTGCGGAAGATCCAGCCGCCGGCCACTTCGTCGAGCTGCACGCCGCGGGAGGCGAACTCCCCCTTCAGCTCGTCCAGCAGCTCCTTCACTTGCTTCGCCGGCGCAGCCGCGGCCTTGGCCAGCTCGTTCGACTTGATCGGTCGGTCGCTCGCGAAGATGAGCGCTTCCAGCAGCCCCTTCAGGTGACCGCGCGTCACCGCGCTCGTCACCGCGGCGTCGTCGCGCTCCGGCAGGGGGACGTCTCCGCCCGTGAGGTTCACGGTGGCGTCGAAATCGCCCGTCAGGTTCACCGTCAGCTCCGGGTCGAGCGAAGGCGACGACGCGGGCGTCTCCGGCAGCTCGTGCTCTTCGGTCGGCGCCTCGTTCGCTTCGTCGTTCGGCGGGGGACGATCGGTCCTCGACCCTTCGGCTTCGACGAGATCGCCTTCGACGCCGCGATCGGCCTCGACGCCGTGCCCAGCCTCGACGCCGTGCCCGGCCTCGACGCCATGATCGGTGTCCTCGCGCTCGATCGGCTCGCCGGTCACAGCTTCTCCATCGGTTGATCGTCGTCGGTGGCCGCGAGCTCGATGTAGAGCGGCGCGAGCGGTTCGGTCTGGAAAAGGCGGGTCATGTGCAGCTTGGTCATCTCGAGGAGCGCGAGGAACGTGATTACGAGCTCGAACCGCGTCGTCGCCCCCTCGAAGAGGGACTCGAACGTGAGCCGCTTGCGCGCGCGAATCAGGTCGGCCAGCTCGTTGATGCGGTCGGCGAGGCTGATGCGATCGGCGACGATGTCGTGCGAGATCTTCACCTTCGCGCGGTTGAGCACCGCCTGGAACGCTTCCAGCAACGAGTAGAGCGGGACGTCGGCGAGCGGCGGAAGGCCCGGGTTCACGGCCTCCTCGAGCACGACCCCGCGCGTGAACACGTCGCGCCCGAGGGTGCCGTGAGCCACGAGCTCCGCGCCGGCCTGCTTGTACTTCTGGTACTCGAGCAGACGCTTGATGAGCGCCTCGCGCGGGTCCTCTTCGATCTCGTCCACGTCGTCTTCCTGACCGGGCGGAGGCGCCGGCAGGAGCATCTTCGACTTGATGTGCGCGAGCGTGGCCGCCATCAGCAAGTATTCGCTGGCGACGTCGAGGCCGAGCGCGCCCGAAGCCAGCTGCATCAGATCGAGGTACTCGAGGTACTTCTCGGTCACGAACCCGATCGGGATGTCGAGGATGTTGAGCTCGTGCTTCTGGCAGAGGTGCAGGAGCAGATCGAGCGGTCCTTCGAACGACGGGAGCGCGACGGAGTACGTGGCGTGTCCGGCGTCGATTGTCTCGGGTTCGGGTGTTTCGGGCACAGCGGCAGCCACGGTACTAGGTTTTGGCGGGGGAGGGGACAGGGGACGGCATTGACCCGGCTGAGGCGCGCCTCGTAGCGTGACGTGTATGAGGATCGCATCGGGGATGGGGATTGCGCTGCTCCTGGCTTCCGTGACCGCGTGTGGTGGCGGAACGCCGCCGCCGGATGCCCCGGCACCGCCCGCCGCGTCTCCGCTCGCCCCGTCCACCACGGCCGTCACGCCCCCCCCGCCGGTCGCGCCGCCGATCGCCCCTGCGGCCGCGCCCCCCCCTCCCGCCCCGTCCCCCGCGGCCGAGGCGTGGAGCGACCCCAACGAGAAGCCCGACGGCTTCGTGCTGGCTCCTCTTTTCGACAAGAAGAAGTCGAAGGCGTCCTTCCCGAAGAAGACCGCGAACGACGCCGACTGCTGGGCGACCGTCGGCGTCACCGGCGACCACACCAAGGACTACGCTGCCATCGTCGCGGCGTGCGGCGCGCCCACGGGTCTCGCCGAGTACGTGCACCCGATCGAAGGCAAGCTCCACCACCTCCACGACCCGCGCGACGTCTACAAGATCAGCCTCCTCGGCGGCTACTGCTACCGCTACTTTGCGGTTGCCGACTCGGGGATCGCGGATCTCGATCTGCTCATCGAGAAGCCGGGTGGTGCGCTCGTGGGCGACGACAAGACGAACAGCCCGATCGCGATCATCGAGAGCGACAAGCCGTGGTGTGTCGACGAGGACCAGACCCTCGAGTTCCACGTCCAGGTCGATGGCCCGGGGAGCGGCGGCTATCTGTTCGGCGCCTGGGCACGTCCGAAGCACTGAGGCGCGCGATCGCCCGGGGCATCGCGGCGCGCGCGCGTTAGAGTGGCGCGATGTCCGCGCGGAGCACCCTGCTCGCGACCCTGCTGCTCCTGGTGGCGTTCGCCATCGCGGGGGTTGCCGCCGACCGCATCGTGCGCTCGCACGTCTCTCCCGATTCGAGGGCGGCGCAGCTGGCGCACTCCGGCAAGGTGGAGGGGGCCGAGCTGCTCTACTGGCAGCTCCTGCAGGATGGGCCGGTCACCGTCCCCATGGTCGTGTCGTTTCTCGACGCGCACGAGCGCGCCATCTTCGACGCGGCGCCGGTGCTGACGACGCGCGGTGACGCGTCCCACGCGGGGCTCCGCGTACACCTGGGGCCCGCCGTGGAGGAGGCGAAGATCGACGCCTTCCTCGCGCGCGCCGACCTCCCTGCGGGGGTCGGGCTGCTCGGCCGCTACTGGCGCGGCGTCGTCCGCGACGCGGTGGACGAGGACGTCGAGCGCGACGTGGTTCATGCGGCGGACACCGAGCCGCCGCTACCGTGGGCGAACCACCTGCTCGCCGAGGACGCGCTCCGGAACCTCCACTTCGACGAGGCGGCTGCGCGCTTCCTGCGCGAAGGGGCCCGCTACGAAGGGGGGCCGCGGGACGCGGACCCGCGCGCCGGCGACGTCGATGCCGCGCTCTCCCTCTGGGCCGACGCGGGGGCCTGGGATCAGGTCCACCAGGCGCTGAGCGACCCGCGCGTCGCGGCCCACGCCGACCCGTGGCTCCAGCTACGCGCAGCGATCCGCGTCCACGACTGGAAGCGCGCCGCGCGGGCGTACCTGCGGTGTCTCCCGCCGTCGATCACGCTCGGCACGGCGCTGCTCGCGTCGATCGCGGCGCTCGCCTGGGGAACCTTCTGCGCGCGGCTCGGCGAGCTCGGCGCGCGTCCGCGGCTCCGCGCCCCCCTTTACCTCGCGGCGTTCGTCCTCGGCTTCCTCAGCGTCTCTTTGACGCTGGCGATCGTGGCCCTCGAAGAGGGGCTTCTCCAGATGACCGAGAGCGGAAACCCGCTCCGCGACGCGCTCTTCTTCACCTTCGGCGTTGGTCTGCGCGAGGAGGGCTCGAAGCTCCTCTTCTTCGCGCCGCTCCTCCCGATCCTGCACCGCAAGGGGACCCGCCTCGACGTCCTCGTCTGCGGAGCGCTCGTCGGCCTCGGGTTCGCCGCCGAAGAGAACCTCGGCTACCTGCGCGCCGGCGATCTGGCGACGGGGATGGCGCGCTTTCTCACCGCGAACTTCCTGCACATGTCGATGACGGCGATCCTCGCCGGAGCGCTCGACGATCTCTTGCGCGCCAAGGACGACACCGGCTCGATGAGCTTCTCGAAGGCGCTGCTCACCGTCGCGGCCATGCACGGGGCGTACGACTTCTTCCTCTCGAGCCACACGTACGAGAATCAGTCGTGGCTCGCGATGATGATCTTTCTCCTCCTGGCGCGCTGGTTCCTGGCGCTGGTCAGCGTCGCCCGCGCCAAGGAGCGGGCGGCGAACGCGCGGCTGCTCGAGACGTTCGGCCTCGGGATGGCGGTCGTGATCGGCGGGAGCTTCGTGTACGCCAGCGCGCTCGTCGGGCCCGCGGCGGCGGGCTCGGCGCTTGCGGAAGGGCTGCTCGGCCTGGGGATCATCATCATCCTGTTCGTCCAGGAGCTGCGGAGGGTGTGACCCGCGGGTAAGCCCGCTACCATGTGGTCGTGGCCCACGCCGCGTCCGCCCCCAAGCTCTGCACGACGTGCGGAACGCGTTACCCGGCGGACGTACTCTTTTGTCCGACGGACGGCACCCCGCTGCAGAACGCGGCGTCGGCGCAGGCGGCAGCGCGCGCGAGCGATTCGGGGACCAACGACCCCTACCTCGGTCGCGAGCTGGCCGGGCACATCGAGGTTCGCCAGCTCGCCGGCGTGGGGGCGATGGGGCGCGTCTACCGCGCCTTCCAGAAGGGGATCGATCGCGACGTCGCGGTGAAGATTCTCCATCGCGAGCTATCGGCGAACGTGCAGCTCATCACGCGCTTTCACCGCGAGGCGAAGGTCGCGTCGCGCCTCCTCCATCCAAACGTCGTGCAAGTGCACCTCGCCGGACAGCTCCCCGACGGCGCGCTCTACATCGTCATGGAGTACCTCGACGGCCTGTCGCTCCAGAGCGCGCTCGCGGCGTCTGATGGCGCGGTCCCGCTGCCGCGCGCGCTCCACATCGCGCTCCAGATCTGCGACGCCGTCGGCGAGGCGCACGCGCAGGGGATCACGCACCGCGACCTGAAGCCCGAGAACGTCATGCTCGTGCACCGCGGCGAGGACGCCGACTTCGTCAAGGTGCTCGACTTCGGCATCGCGCGGCTCGACTGGGGCGAGCAGTCGATGGCGACCGCGGCGGGGCTCATCTTCGGGACCGCGCGCTACATCTCGCCGGAGGGGGCGCAGGGGGAGCCGGTCGGACCGCAGGGGGACGTCTACTCGATCGCGACGCTGGTCTTCCAGATGCTCTCGGGGAGGACGCCGTTCGAGGGGGATCAGGCGGTCGGGCTGCTGGTGCAGCAGATTCACGACGCGCCTCCGCCGCTCAAGTCGATCGCACGGTCCGCGTACGTTCCCGACCCGATCGCGGAGGTCATCCAGGCGAACCTCGCGAAGGACAAGTCGAAGCGGGCGCCCGACGCGCGGACGCTCGGACGCGCGCTCCTGGACGCGGCGCGGAAGGCGGGGCTGTCGGCCGACGATCTCGTCCCGCGGAGCATCCTGCTCGGCGCGCGCGCGGCCGGCGCCGTGCAGCTCCCGTCGATGCAGCGCACGCGGCAGCTCAAGCTCGATCGGCCGCTCGACCTCGGTGCGCGCCCGCAGCAGAACACGGAGATCGCGGAGAGCGAGCCGCTCCGCACCGCGTACGAGGTACCGGAGGCCCCCGTGTCGCAGTCGCAGCTGCCGCGGGTCAGCGTCAAGACGCCGCCGCCGTCGACGCCTTCGCTCGCGGGGCCGCAGGGGACGCAGAAGCTGGTGCCGACGGCGTCCTTGAAGGCGCAGATGGATGCGACGCCCGCGCCGAGCGTGGACGCGACGATGGATGACTCCAGCGGGGTGCTCTCGCCGGCGCTCCCGCCACAGACCACGGCCACCGTACGCCTGGCGCCGGAGACCGTTCGCCTCCCCAGCGCTCCGAAGCTCCCGCCGACGCAGTTCGACGGTGGAGACGAAGAGTCCCTGCAGTCCGAGCCCGACCTGCACTGGCGCCGGATCGCGATCGTCCTCCTCTGTTTCATGCTCGGCATCGGGCTCACCTTGACCGTCGCCTACAGGATGAAGCTGCTCGGGGGGGGCGGCTCGCCCGTCGCTCGCGACAAGTCGCAGGTGGGCTCGCCTGCACCGACGCCCACCATCGCGATCGCGCCCCCCGTGGAGCTGAGCGCCGTCGTCGTCCCGTCGCTCGACGCGGGGAACGCGAAGCCGAGCGGCAAGGCTCCCGTCACCGCGAGCGGGCCGTTCCGCACGGCCATGGACATGTCGCCGGCCAAACCGCGCGTCGGGCAAGCCGTCGACATCGTCGTGAAGGTGACGACGTCCTCGGGCGGCGCGCCGAAGAAGCCGATCGAGGACCCGCATTTCACGATCGCAGGGAGCTCGATCGGGGGCGACGGGACGACGCAGCTCCCCGCGTTCAGCGACGAACCGGGGATCTTCCGCGCCAGCTTCACGTTCCTCGCGGCCGGCAAATACGACGTCACCTTCCACGCCAAGAGCGACGGGGTAGCGCTCAAGTCGTCGCGGAGCCTGGTGACGTTGGATGCGGTCGTGACCCCCTCCGCGCCCACGCCGGCCGATGAGCCGGCACCGTCGCCCGCGGCACCGAGCACGACGCCGAGCGCCGCGCCCAGCGCGAGCGTGAAGTGGATGTAGAAGCGGCGCCGGACCCGGGGGCGCAGAAACCGCGAGGGCGCGATCTCACGTGCGGTACGATCGCGCGCATGCGTGTGCGTGGCGTCGTCGCAGTCCTCGTGCTCGGCGCGGCGTCGCGGGCGCAGGCGGACGAGCCGAAGGGGGCGGCGCCCGCAGGTGCGGCGGCCCCTGCGCCGGCCGTCGCGAGCAGCGTCGACGACTCGTCCGGGAACGGCGATTGGCTCATCAAGCGCAAGCACACGATGGTCGAGCTCGAGCTCGGCTTCATTGCTCTTCCGTCGGCGCCCATCTCCCCGGGCCAGCGCGGAGGGAACCTCCCCCTCGCCACCATCGGTCACGGTGACGCGACCGCGTCCGTGGGCATCCACTTCCTCTACCGGGGCGGGAGCGACTGGGCGATCGGCGCCGGTGCGCTCTTCTCGCCGCTGCCGGACTCCGACCACGAGTACGGCGGCAACGGCGGCCTGCCGCGCACCCACACCCGGAGCTACCTGTGGCTCGGCACCGAGGCGCGCTACATCCCGGTCCACCTGAAGACGTTCGAGGCATGGGTGGGATTCACCGTCGGCGGCGTGATCATCGCCGATCGCTTCGACACGAACACGCCGCCCGCCGTCCCCGCGATCATCGGGTCGAGCGAGGTGACCGTGCGCACCGAGGGGGGGGCCGTCGGTATCGAGGCCGGTGGGGACTGGGCCTTCTCGGAGCGGCTCAGCATCGGGCTCGCCGGGCGCCTCAACCACTGGATCCTGCCGGCGGCGCAGACCTGCACGCCCATCGGCGACTGCTCCACGCTCACGGGACCCATTGCCGAGATCGAGATCGGAATTCGGCTCGGGTATCGGATTCCTCTGTAGGGCGCGCCTCGCGCGCTCACCTCATCGCGAGCGCGAGCCCCTCGGCGATCCGATCGATTCCCACCGCCAGCACGACGAGCACCGCGAGCGCGCGAAGGGGGGCGAGGAGTGTGTGGACCTGCGCGGGGGACGCGGCGCGTGCAACGAGCGCGGCGCCGATTTCGACGACGATCGACGCCGCGAGCACCGGGCCCCCCAGGGCGACGGCGAGCGCGATCCCCGCGACGAGGTCGTGCGCGGCGAGGACGACCGGGTTCGACGCCGTCTCGGGGCGGGCGAGGGCGGTGACGACGCGTGACGCGCCGCCGGTGGCGAAGAAGATGGCCGAGGCAAGGAGCGAGAGCGGGATGCCGAGCGGCGACGCGCTCCCCTCGACCGTCGGTGTGCGCGTGCGTTCGGGCGATGCACGCAGCGCGTCGACGACCCCTCCGACCATGGTGGCCGCCCACAGCGGGACCGCGGCGGCGATCGCGATCCCCACGCCACGCGTCGCTTCCTCGAGGAGACGCACCGCGTGCGTGCCGCCCGCCAGCGACACGCCGGGAGCGATCACCGCCGCGAGCGCCAGAGCGATGACCGCGCGCCCCGCAACCGGGAGCGCGCGGAGCCCGAACGCCGGCACGAGAACCACGATGGGGAGCGCACGCGCCCATGCGAACGCCAACGAGGTCAGATCGATCCCCGCCCCCGCGAACGCGCGCTGAACTTCGGCGAGGACCGACCCGGGCATCGGCGGGCGACGCTACCCGCGCGCCTCGTGGTAAGGAAGCACGCCATGCCGTTCGACCTGTCGATCGTGGGGAAAACAAGCGAGCCCGCTCGTCACTCGTACACGTGGAAGGACACGGTCCTCTACGCGCTCGGCGTCGGCGCGAAGCTCCCGGAGCTCGACTACCTGTACGAGGGGCGCGGCCCCAAGGTGCTCCCGAGCTTCGCGGTGGTTCCTTCGTTCCAGCCGCTGTTCGACATCCTGGCGAAGACCGGCGGCGACTTCGCGAGCGTCGTGCACGGCGCGCAGAAGGTGAGGCTCCACAAGCCGTTCGCGCCGCAGGGGACGCTCTCGACCACGGCGCGCGTGAAGGGGCTCTACGACCTGCGCAAGTTCGCGATCGCCCACGTCGAGACGGAGACGAAGGACGAGAAGGGGGAGCCGGTCGCCGACACGATGTGGACGATCATCTTCCGCGGCGACGGCGGGTTCGGGGGGGCGCCGCCGCCTCGCGAGCGCGGAGGGGAGCACGGCATCGAGCTGCCGAAGGACAAGCCGGCCGATTTCCGCGTCGAGGAGACCACCTCCAAGGAGCAGGCGCTCCTGTACCGCCTCTCGGGCGACCTCAACCCGCTGCACGCCGATCCGGTGTTCGCCGCCAACGTCGGGTTCCCGCAGGGGCCCATCCTTCACGGGCTCTGCACCTACGGGTACATGGTCCGCCACGTCGCCCAGGCGGTATGCGGCGGCGACGCGCAGAAGCTCACCGGGTTCGAGGCCTCGTTCAAGAAGCCCGTGTGGCCCGGCGACACCCTGGTGACCGAGGGGTGGGTCGTCGCGCCCGGCAAGATCGCGCTCACTGTGAGCGTGAAGGAGCGGGCTGAAGTGGTGATTGGCGGCGCGTGGGCGGTATTCGCGGCTTGATCACCGGGGCGTGAAGCGCCAGATTCCCCGCACTCGTTCGACGGTTCCACTCACTCGGGGTTCCCCAAGCGCGGGGTCCACCCTACGGAGACCGACATGGCCAAGCTTTCCCAATCGATCGTCATTCTCGGTGCGAAGCGCACCCCGTTCGGAACCATGCAAGGAGCGCTGAAGGCGCTGAGCGCGAACGACCTCGCCGTTCACGCGGCGAAGGCGGCGCTCGCGCAGTCGAAGGTCGCGCCCGAGAGTATTGCGCACGTCGTCATCGGCAACGTCATGCAGACGAGCGCTGACGCCATCTACTGCGCGCGCCACGTCGGCCTCAAGGCCGGGCTCCCCATCACGACCCCCGCGCTCACCGTGAACCGCCTCTGCGGCTCCGGCTTCCAGGCCATCATCAACGGGGCCGAGCAGCTCCTCCTCGGCGAAGGCGACGCGATGCTCGTCGGTGGCACCGAGAACATGACGCAGGCGCCGCACATCCTCCGCGGCGCGCGCGACGGCTGGCCCTTCGGCAAGGCGCCGCAGGTGGGCGACACGCTCTGGGACGCGCTCACCGATTCGTACTGCAATACGCCGATGGCGGTGACCGCCGAGAACCTCGCGACGAAGTACGGCATCACGCGTCAGCAGTGCGACGAGTTCGCGCTCGCGTCGCAGCAGCGCTGGGCCGCGGCCAACGAGAAGGGGTACTTCAAGGACGAGATCGCGCCCGTCGAGCTCCCCTCGAAGAAGGGGCCGACGACGTTCGCCACCGACGAGCACCCGCGTCCGCAGACGACGCTCGAGATCCTCGCCAAGCTGTCACCCGTCTTCAAGAAGGACGGCGTCGTCACCGCCGGCAACGCGTCGGGCATCTGCGACGGCGCCGCGTGTCTCGTGCTCGCCACCGAGGACTTCGCCAAGCAGAAGGGGCTGAAGCCGCTCGCGCGCATCGTCCAGTGGGGCGTCGCGGGCGTGGATCCCAACATCATGGGGATCGGCCCGGCGCCGGCGATCAAGAACGCGCTCGAGCGCGCGTCGCTCAAGCTGTCGGACATGGATCTCGTCGAGGTGAACGAGGCGTTCGCGCCGCAGTTCCTCGCCGTCGAGAAGGAGCTCGGGCTCGATCGCGCCAAGACGAACGTCAACGGCGGCGCCATCGCGATGGGTCACCCGCTCGGCGCCAGCGGCGCGCGCATCACGACGCACCTCGCCTACGAGCTCGCGCGTCGCGGCGGGCGCTATGCCGTCGGGAGCGCGTGCATCGGCGGCGGGCAGGGGCTCGCGATCATCATCGAGCGCATCTGAGGCGCTGACCGAGCGCCAGGCGTCAGGACTCCAGGGGACGGAGAAAGCGGAAACCCTCCCTCTCGAGCCCTGACGCCTCGTTACCCTCAGCCGGCTTGTTCGATGAGGACCGCGCCCTTGGCGCGTGCCTCGTCGAGGGCCCGGTTCATGTCGCGCGAGGCCGGAGAGTCGTCGCTCGCGTCGTTGTCGCTCTTGCCGGCGACGATCGCCCAGCGGACCGCGTTCGTCATCGCGCGCGCCGCGCCGAGCGCTGCACCGACGCTCGGGAAGACCCACGAGAGCGTTCCCGGCTCGACGCTGTTCCAGCCGTAGACGATCAGCGTGACTTGCTCCAATAGAAGAGGGGCCATCGCGTTCCTCGTGTTCGTCGACTTCGTAGAATGGGGACTCGTGGGTTCCGCACGGGTGCCGTCGCGTTCGACGACGTAGACACCCGAGCCCTGGCCTGGCTCTCCGTGCAGCTCTTCGACCGATGTGAGCCTCGTCACGTCATTCGATGCCGGAGCGCCGCCATCGATTGCATGCCTTCTGGAACGTGCGGTGTGCTTGTTCATTCCCACTCCGGTTCCACTCGTTCGCGAAGGGACGGCAGCATGCCCGTCCTTCGCAACGCGGCTGCGGCGCACCAGTGAGAAACGTGTGCCTCGGGACCTCAGCCATTTCGTGAAGCGGTTCATGAGTCAGTGCGGACTTATCGTGGCCTTTCATCTTTCCGTAAAGGGCTGAAATGACTTTTCTTTGTGTGCGGCGCGTCAATGCGATGGATCCCACATGTGGGCGACGCGACGAGTCGGCCTGCCTGACGACGGGGTAGACTCTTCCAAGTGACGGCTCCAGGCACGAGCGAGCCAACGACGACGCCTCTCCGGGCGCGAGGGACGCCGGCGTCGACGACGCTCAACACGCCGCTGGGGCGGACACCGTCGATCAACGCGACGCAGACCATTCGCATCGGGAAGTTCCGGGGGCGAAACGCGCTCCCGCTGCTCCTCTTGCCGCCCCTCATCGTGCTCCTCGTCGGGCTGGCGGTCGCGGTGGGAATCGGGATCGTGGGGCTCGATGCGCTGGCGCGCGCCAGCGACGAGCACGCGGCCGCCGACGCCGACCTCCTGGCCTCGACCATCGCGGCGCGCCTGAGTCGACTCCCTCCGACGGGGCCCGAGCGGCTCGAAGCGATCCAGCTCGCCGCGCGCCGCACCGGCTCCGAGCTGATGTTGCTCAGCTACGAGAACGACGTGCTCCTCGACGCGAGCCTCGGTGCGCTCGAGAAGAACGCGCTCCACCGCGTGACCAAGCTGGAGCACGGCGAGGCGGTCACCGCGCTCGGTCGAACGCGCTTCGCGGTGCACACGCTCGCGGCGCCTTACCAGCTCCAACGGCTGGTGGTCTTCGTGCGCGAGCCCGCGGCGCCGGAAGGGGGGCCGGCGTTCGTCACGGCGCTCGTGGCCCTGACGACGCTGCTCGTGGGCGTCGCGGCCACCGTGGCGTACGCCGTCGCGCGCGATGCCAACGAGGAGGTCGTGTACCTCACGCAACGCGTGAGCGGGATGGTGCGCGTCCGCACGGAACCGACCGGTGAGCCCGTGCCCGTGCGAACGATGGACGAGGTGGGCGTGCTCGCCGGGAGCTTCAACGCGCTCGTCGGGCGCTTCGCCGCGGCCGAGCGGAGCTACCACGACGACCTCGCGCGCGCGTCGGCGGCCGATCGCGACCGCGCCGCGTTCCTCGCGGCCGTGAGCCACGAGCTTCGGAGCCCCCTCAACGCCATCCTCGGCTTCGCCGACATTCTGGTCACCGAGGTCGACGGTCCGCTCACGCCGACCGCGCGCGAAGAGGTGGAGCAGATTCGCGGCTCGGGGGCGCACTTGCTCGAGCTCATCAACGACATCCTCGAGTTCAGCGCCATCGAGAGCGGCCAGCTGAAGCTCACGCGCACGCAGGTCGACCTCACGCAGCTCGCGCACGAGATCCTCCGCGAGTCGCACGGGCTCATCGGCGACAAGCCCGTGACCATGAGGGTCGAGGGGGAGCCGGGGATCGTGGCCGACGCCGATACGCGCCGCGTGCGTCAAATCCTGACCAACCT
>Ga0302283_1000043_pt1 | contig 71454 bp, 62 predicted proteins | sample III_Fen_E1_4_FD_198770 | JGI IMG/M metagenome (GOLD analysis project Ga0302283, IMG submission 198770) | Peat permafrost microbial communities from Stordalen Mire near Abisko, Sweden - III_Fen_E1_4 | ecosystem: Environmental > Terrestrial > Soil > Wetlands > Permafrost | place: Sweden: Abisko... | reverse complement strand
CCGCCGCGGGGGGGGCCTGGGCGGTCAGGGGGGCGCCCAGCAGCACGGCGGCAAGGGCGAGGGTGGGGCCAAGCTGCTTCATGGATGCTCTCCTGCGGAACCGTTCCGGGACAAGAAAAGGTTTATCAGTGCTTGAGGTGGTGCGCCAGGGTCACCACCCGGTAGCCGCCCATGAGCATGACGGCCAGGAGGTAGAAGCGCAGGGCGACCAGGGCGGCCCTGCCGCCCCGGCTCAGCTGGATGGGGCCCAGTCCGTCCACGCTGCGCTTGACCTCGGGGGTGTCGTACAGGGGGTGGATGACCCTGTAGGTCGGCTGCACGGGCTGCTGATCCATGAAAGTTTCGAAGGTTTCGGTCTGGGTGGTCATGGTGATCTCCGTGAGGGGGCGATGGGTGCGATGGGGGCGATGGGTGCGAAAGGGTCAGGCGGCGGACGCCGGGAACAGGCCGGGCAGGAGCACCTGGGCAGCCAGAACGGCGGAGAGGGCGAACATGAGCGCGATGATCACCCAGTTGATCCGGTTGTTCCAGGGGCGGTTCACGAACGGCTCGCCCAGCAGTTCCTTGTCGTTGAGCAGGATCTGCAGGAACACCAGGGCGCTGGGCAGCATGACCCCGGCCAGCACCTGGACCCCGATGATGATCACCTGCAGGGGCGCCCGGGGGATCAGCACGACGCTGGCCGCCGCCACCGTGGCCCCGATGTAGGTCAGGTAGAACCCCGGCGCCTCCCTGAACTTCAGCTGCAGGCTGCGGTCCCAGCCCTGCACCTCGGCCCAGGCCCAGGCGCTGGAGAGGGAGACGGTGGTGGTGCCCAGGATGGAGGCGTTCACCATCAGCATCAGGACGGCGGACTGGAAGAACCGTCCGTGGCGGGCCCCCAGCGCCTGGGCCAGCTGGGCCGGATCGCTGTAGGTCGCGTGGTCCCGGAACAGCATGGCGCCGACCAGCATCATGCCCCCGGCCACCAGGATGGTGAACACCGCGCCGATGAAGGTGTCCCAGCGGGAGGCGTTCAGGTCCTTGAAGCGCAGCTTCTTGTCGGCGACGCAGCTCTGCTGGAAGAACAGCTGCCAGGGGGCGATGGTGGTGCCGACCGTGGCGATCACCAGGAAGATATAGTCGAAGCTCAGCCCGCCGTCGGGCAGGGACGGGAGCACGCTGTTGCGGGCCACCTGGGCGGCGCCGAAACCGGATTTCCAGCCCAGGAGGAACCAGGTGGCGTCCAGCAGGCAGAGCAGGATGGTGATGCGCTCCCAGCGCAGGTAGCTGCCGGTGAGCACCAGGGTGATGAGCCCGACCGTGGCCGCGGGCACCGACACCCAGGGCGATACGCCCATGGCGGCGAAGGCCAGGCTGATGCCGGCGAACTCCGTGACCAGGGTGAAGAAGTTCACCAGCTGCAGATCGAACAGCGAGAACCGGCCCCACCACTTGCCGAACCGCTTGTAGATCATCACCGCGTGGCCTTCGCCGGTGGCGATGCCCAGGCGCACCACCATCTCCTGGCAGAAGTAGGTGACCGGAAGCAGGAGGATCAGGAGCCACAGCAGCTTCAGGCCGTACTGGGCGCCGGCCTGGGTGTAGGTGGACACGGCGCCGGCGTCGTTGTCGGCCTCCATCACGATCAGGCCGGGGCCGAACACCATGAGGAAGGTGAGCAGGCGCTGCATCCAGGGCGACTTCACCACCCGGGTGCGGCTGAGGAAGTCCCCGGGCTGGGGCTGAATACCTGGAGCGGCCTTGGATACATCGTTCAGGTGGGTCATGGCGGCGGCTTTCGAAGGGGGATGGGGAATAGGCTGCTGGTGCCGAGCCCCCGCGCCGGGAGCCGGTCCGGGCAAGCACGGGCCCACAGGACGTCCAATCGCTGGATTCCGGCTGTTATCGGCGGCTGACGTCCAGAACAGGTTCCGGACCCGGGGTCTCCCGGGGTCCGACCGTCTCCTCGCTCTGGAAGCGGAAGCCCACTGTCCCGACCGAGGCCGAGGATGCGCGAGGACCTCCATCCGGAGTGCTGCGGCCTCGTGGCTGGGCTGGATGGGCATGATATGAAGGCTGCGTCCCACCCCTCGGGGGAATCCGCACCGCGCCCAGCATACCGTTCCGCACCCCAAGCCGATCGCGTCCAGCCCTAGTCTGGTCGATCAGCCGTTCGCCCAATCACCTGGAAAGGCTCAGGACCTCGGACGGAGGCTGCACGACGGAGGTTCGCTTTGTTCACGATTTTCCATCTCAACCTCCTTTCCGGTCCAGGACCAAGTTCGAGGGTGGCCAATCTGCCGGGGAGAGTCAACCCAAAAGATCTTGATCAGGGCATCATGGGGACATGCCGGAAACCGCCGCCAGTCTCCCGGGTCCTGTCCCGCCGCTCGGGGCGGGCCGGACCGTGGCTGCTTTCGACTTCGACGGCACCCTCACCACCTCGGACAGCCTGCGTGATTTCGTCCGCTTCACCGTGGGACCGGTTCGGTACGCCGCCGGGGCGCTGTGCGCGGCGCCGTGGCTCCTGGGCGCCCTCGCCCATCTGTGCGGGCGGGGTTCGGCCAAGGCGCACTTCCTGGCCGCCACGCTGGGCGGCTGGACCCGCCCCGCGCTGGAGGCGGCCGCGCGGCGGTATGTGGAGCAGCGCCTGCCGGCCCTGGTGCGGCCCGAGATGGCCGAGCGGCTCCGGGCCCACGGCCAGCTCGACCACCTGAGGGTCCTGGTCAGCGCTTCGCCCGGCCTGTACCTGCGGCGATGGGCGGCCCAGGCCGGGTTCGACGCCGTGCTGGCGACCGAACTGGAGTTCCGGGACGACCGGTTCACGGGGCGGCTGGCCGGACCGAACTGCTGGGGGCCGGAAAAGGTCCGCCGGCTTCGGCAGTGGTTCGGCGACGAGCCTGCCCGCGTGGCCTACGCCTACGGCGACAGCCGGGGCGACCGGGAGATGCTCGCGTTCGCCGAGCAGGCCTGGCTGCGCGGCCAGGGCGCCCTGCCCGAGATCGGCGCTGGCCAACGCAATGGATCCTTACGCCATTCTGAATAATTCAAAGGATCCAATCCTCGCGCTTCGTGCCGGAGACGCACAGCGACCCTTTGGCGTGACCCCCCTTCCGTCTTGAATGAGGTACCCCGTGCTCCTGTTCTTCCCGCTGTCAGAGCTGTGGCGGACCCTGCTCACCTCGGGCATCGGCGTCCTGACCCTGGTCGGCATCATGGTTCGGCCCTTCCGCTGGAACGAGTCCCAGATCGCCATGGGGGGGGCGGCCGTGCTGCTTCTGCTGGGATTGGTCCGTCCCGGGGACGCCGCCCTCACCCTGCTCCGGGACTGGAATACCTTTCTGTTCTTCCTGGGGATGATGACCTTGTCCGCGCTGGCGGAGACTGCTGGATTGTTCGATTGGCTGGCGGTTCAGGCTGCCCGTTTGGCTGCAGCGAGCGCCGCCCGATTGTTCCTGAATGTGTTCATCCTGGGAACACTGATCACGATGATCTTCTCCAACGATGCCACGGCGCTCATCCTGACGCCCATCGTCTATGTGCTGGTCACCAGGCTGCGGCTTCCCGTCCTGCCCTACCTGTTCGCCTGCACCTTCATCGCCGACACGGCATCCTTCCTGCTGCCCATCAGCAACCCGATCAATATCATCGTCATGTCGCGATTCCCGCTCCCGCTGCCGACGTTTCTGCGCCTGCTCCTGCTTCCCTGCCTGGTGGTGATCGCGATCAACCTCGCGGTTTTCTGCCTGCTTTATCGAAGGCAGCTGAAAGGGACCTTCGACATCAACCACATGCCGACCTTGAGCCAGGCGGTGAAACATAGACCCTACTTCCGCTATACCCTCGGGGTGCTGGCGCTGGTGGCTCCATCCTACGTGCTCGCCTCCGCCTTCCAGTTCCCCCTTTCCGTGGTGGCGGCAGCGGGGGCGGCCCTGCTCCTCGCGGGTGGTTTGTGCTGGAAGCGGACCACCTTGCTGGAGACGGGCAAAGGGGTCTCCTGGTCCATCTTCGGTTTCATCGCGGGCATGTTCGTGGTGGTGCGGGCCGTCGAGGACACCGGGCTCACCGTGAAGCTGGGCAACCTGCTGCTGCACCTGTCCGGCGGCACCCGTTTCGGGGCGGTGCTGGCGGGAACGCTGGGCTCCGCCCTGGGCACCAACCTGATCAACAACGTGCCCATGGCGGTGGTCATGAATTCCGCGCTCGGCAGCGTCCAGCACGCCACGCCAGCCCTGAGGAACGGTTTCGTCGCGGCCACCATGCTCGGGTGTGATCTTGGCCCGAACCTCACGACGGTCGGATCCCTGGCGACAATCCTATGGCTGCTCATCCTGCGGCAACGGAAGCTGGAGGTTTCCGGCCTGGACTACTTCAAAGTGGGCCTTCTCGTGACGCCCTTGATGCTGTTGGCGGGGGCCTGCACCATATGGCTGTGCTTGTGATCTGATGTGGGATGGGGGGAGACGATGCGAATCCTTGGCTGCCTGGATGGTACCAATGTCGAACCGGTGAGCCGTGCCGCGCGGATGTTCGCCGGGGCCGAACCGCTGACCATCGGCCTGCTGACGGTCATGGACGTCGGGCCGCGCAAGGATATCGATCGCACCCGTGAACGCTTCTGGCGGCCGGCGCTGCATCGTCAATCGGTGATCCAGGACATGCTGGCGGCAGAAAGCGAAGCATCCCAGGACATCCTGAAGGCGGGACTGGAACGTTGGCCGGACGCGGAGCCGCTGTTGCGCCAGGGATACCCCGAGCTGGAGATCGTGAACACCGCGGCGGACTGGAATGCGGATGTGATCCTCGTCTGCCCCCGGTCCGAGTATGGCGCGCCGCCAAGCCTGGGCCCGCACTCCGTCGGGCATGTGGCCCGCTTTGTGCTCGATCATGCCCCCTGTCCGGTCATGCTGGTCCGACCGCCGGCGGCTGGCCGGCAGGCAGAAGCAGGCGGAACCGGGCCCCGGCCCCGGGCCGGGAATCCACCTGGATGACCCCGTCGTGCTGGTGGATGATGGCCCGCGCCATGGCCAGCCCCAGGCCCGTGCCGAGCCCCTTGGCCTTGGTGGTGAAGAAGGGCTCGAACAGGTGGGGCAGGACCTCCGGGGCAATGCCGGGCCCCGAGTCCGCCACTTCGATGAACACGTATTGGCCGCTGGGGCGGTTGTTCTCCATGGCTTCCGCTTCCGAAAGCTGGGCCAGGCCGGTGCGCAGTCGCACCTGGCCATGGCTGCCCATGGCGTCCCGGGCATTGATCCCCAGGTTCATGAGCACCTGGAGGATCCGGGCGGGGATGGCCATGACCTTCGGCAGGTCCTCGCAGGGGGCCAGGGCGAGCTCCATGGATCCGGGCAGGGCATGGCCCAGTAGGGTGGCGGCCTCCTGCATGACCTCGTTGAGGCTGGTGGGCACCAGCACGGGCGCGTCCTCCTTGCGCCCCAGCCGGAGCAGGTCGGTCTTGAACTCGTTGGCGCGTCCGCAGCTCTTGGCGAGAATGGCCACGTACTTCTGCTGGGGGCCGGTAAGGGGCGTGGCGGAAAGCAGCTCCACCGCAGCGCCCATGGCCGCCACCAGGTTGCCGAAGTCATGGGTGATGCCGCCGATCATCATGCCCAGGGTCTCCAGCCGCTGACTCTGGATCAGGGCTTCCCGGGTCTCGTGCAGCTCGGTGACGTCCTGCAGGATGCCGCGGCATCGGCCCTGGCTCCAGCCCACCGTCCACCGGGTCCACAGCCACCGGCCGTCGCCATGGAGGATCCGGCAATCGAATTCCATGCGCTCGCGCTCCCTGGCCAGCAGGAACGAGGAGCCGAAGCGGAGCAGATCCTCCATGTGGATCTTGGACTTCAGGAAGCCGTGGGTGGTCTGCAGCAGCTCAGCCGGGTAGCCGAGGACATCCATGGCCAGGGGGCCGAACAGCCACGTGTCGTCCCCGTCGTCCCAGTACCAGGGCACCACCTTGGCCACCCGGGTCGCCTCCTTGAGGGTCCGGCGCAGGTCCGTCTCCCCGAGGGCCCGGTGGATGGCCGCGGGCAGCCGCTTGAGGCTGGACTTGAGCACGTAGTCGGTGGCGCCGATCTTCATGCATTCCACGGCCAGATCCTCACCCATGCTGCCGGACAGGAAGATGAAGGGCAGATCCGGGCGGATCTGGCGCGATTCGGCCAGGGCCCGGATGCCGTCGTAGGTGGGCAGCGCATAGTCCGACAGCACGATCCGGATATCCGGATCGGCGAGCTGGCCCAGGAACGCTTCCCGGTCGTCCACCTGGATGAGCTCCAGCCCGGGAAAGGCCTGGCGGAGCAGGGTGGCGATGAGGAAGGCGTCCTGGGGGGAATCTTCCAGATGGAGGATCTTCAGGTGTTCTGGCGTCATGGGGCGACTCTCCGGTCTGGAAAGGCCACGAAGAAGGTGGCTCCCTGGTTCGGCCGGCCTTCGGCCCAGACCCGGCCCCCGTGGCGGCTGACGATGCGTTGCACATTGGCCAGACCGATGCCCGTACCCTCGAATTCGGCTTCCCGGTGGAGCCTCTGGAACACCCCGAACAGCTTGTGCCCGTAGGCCGGATCGAAACCGGCGCCGTTGTCCCGGATCAGGAACCCGGTCTCCCCGGTCAGGCCTTCCAGCGCCTGGATCTGGATCAGGGGTTCGGCGCGGCCCCGGGTGAACTTCAAGGCGTTGGCCAGCAGGTTCTGGAACACCAGGTGGACCAGGGTGGGATCGCCCTGGATGGCCGGCAGCTGCCCCACCTGCCAGCGCACCCGGCGATCCGCCCATTCGGGACGGAACGCCTCGATCACCGAGGCCAGCACCTGGCCCAGATCCAGGTCCAGCACGTGCAGTTCGGCCCGGCCCAGGCGGGAAAAGGACAACAGGGCGTCCACCTGCTGGCCCATACGTACGGCAGCCTGCTTGGCCATGTCCAGGAGGTGGCCGCCCTGCGCGTCCAGGTGCTCGCCCAGGTGCTCACCCAGCAGCTCCAGGAAGCCGTCCAGGTGCCGGATCGGCGCCCGCAGATCATGGGAAACGGAATGGGCGAAGGCCTCCAGTTCCCGGTTGGCGGCCTCCAGCTCCCGGGTCCGTTCGGCGACCCTATGCTCCAGGTCGGCGTTGAGCCGGAGGATCTTCTCCTCGGAGGCCTGCTGGTCTTCGGTGAGCCTCTGCAGCCGCTCCTGGTCCAGCCGGCTCTGGGTCACGTCCCGGGCGATGCCCAGGACCCCCACGATCCGTCCGGCCGAGTCCCGCATGGGCGTCTTGACGGTCTCCAGCAGCTCGCGGTGGCCATCCGCGGCGAAGGTCACCCACTCTTCGTTGACCGAAGGCCTATCGGCCGACATGGCCGCCCGGTCGTGATCCCGGAACCAGTCCGCCTGGTCCCTGGCCACGAAGGCGTCGTCCGTCTTGCCGCAGATGTCGTCCTCGGACTTGCCGAAAAAAGCCTCGAACCGCGGATTGCAGAACTGGTACACCCCGTCCAGGTCCTTGAGCCACACCAGGTCGGGGATGGTCCGGATGAGCGTCCGGAGGCTGGCCCGTTCTTCCAGGATCCTTTGCTGGTTTTCCCGCAGATCCCGCATCTTCTTGTGGAGCTTCTGGTAGAGGGTCTCGTTGTGCTGGCGGAGGAAGTTCAGCTCGGTCTCGAAGGACACATGGATCTGCCGGGTCAGGCGTGGGCTCCCTTCGTTCAGCATCTGCCGGACCACGGCCACCAGGTAGGCCGGGTCCTGGGGCTTGGTGATGAACCGGTCCGCGCCCAGGCCCAGGGCGAAGCGCTCGTCCTCGGGCTCGGTGTAGGTGGCCGTGTAGACCAGGAAGGGGATGGCCCGCAGCTGCGGGTCCGTCTTCATCCGCCGGCAGAGCTCGAACCCGTCCATGACGGGCATGAGCACGTCCGAAATCACCAGGTCCGGGAGTTCGCTCCGGGCCAGGTCCAGCGCCACCGCGCCGTTCTCGGCGGTCAGGGTCCGGTAGTCCAGGCCCTTGAAGGTCATTTCCAGCAGGTAGCGATTCTCCTGCAGATCATCGACGACCAGGATGGTTTTCATGTTCTGCTCATTCGCCGCTCGTGGCCACGGGCCGCCTGGGGAGATGGACCTCGATCTGCGCCACGAAGGTGTCCGGATCGATGGGCTTTTCGATGTAGCCGGAGCATCCAGCCGCCAGGGCCTTTTCCCGGTCGCCCACCATGGCGTACGAGGTGACCGCCACGATGGGGATGCGCTGAAGCGCCGGGTTGCTGCGCAGCTGGCGGGCGATGGCATGGCCGTCCATGCCCGGCAGCTGGATATCCAGCAGGATCAGGTCGGGCGCCTGGGCGTTGGCGAGGGTGATGCCCGCCTCGCCGCTGGTGGCCTGGATCACCTGGTAGTCCGCGGCCTTCAGGATGAACGTCAGCAGATACAAATTCTGCGGATTGTCCTCGATGTACAGAATGGTGCCCTTCATGCTTGCCCCCCGCCGGAATCCTGCAAAGGCAGGGCGAAGCTGAACGTGCTGCCCTCCCCCACCGCGCTGATCACCCAGATCCGGCCGCCCATGAGTTCCACCAGGCGCTTGCAGATGGACAGGCCCAGTCCGGTGCCCTCGTACTTCCGCGTGGTGCCGGAATCCACCTGGTGGAATGGCCGGAACAGCAGCCCGAGGTCCTCCGGGCCGATGCCGATGCCCGTATCCCGGACCCGCACTTCCACCTCCGGCCCCTGGACTCGGCAGTCGACGGTGACCCCACCCTGCTCGGTGAACTTGATGGCGTTCCCGGCCAGGTTCATGACGATCTGCTCCACCCGGCGGCGGTCGCCCACCAGGGAGCCCACCTCCGGTGCCAGGCGCAGCTCCAGGTCGATGCCCCGTTTCCGGGCCAGGGGCCCCAGGCTCCGGATGGTCTTTTCCAGGGCCTCGCGCAGATCGAAGCGCTGGGCCGTCACTTCCAGCTGCCCGGCCTCGATCTTGGAGATGTCGAGCACGTCGTTGATGAGCTCCAGGAGGTGGTTGGAACTGTCCCGGACCATGCCGAGCTGCTTCTTCTGCTCGTCATTGAGGGGGCCCACCAGCCCCTGCACCAGGATCCCGGTGAAGCCGATGATCGAGTTGAGCGGCGTGCGCAGTTCGTGCGACATGGTGGCGAGGAAGGCCGACTTGATGCGGTCCGCCGCTTCCGCCCGCTCCTTGGCCTCCCGCAGGTCCGCCGTGCGCGTCGCGATGATCAGTTCCTGGTTCCGGTTGAGGCGGTTGAGTTCGCCCATGGACGCCGCCAGATGGGCCCGGTTCTCGTTGAGCGCATGCACCAGGTCGCCCAGTTCGTCCCGGTAGGGATACTGGATCCGGGGCACGGGCCGCTCCATGGGCTGGGACTGCCAGCCGGCGATGGCCTCGGAGATGCCGGCCACGGACCGGGACAGCTGGGTCCGGAGGGTGACGAAGCAGAGGCCCCCCACGCCCAGGGCCATGGCGATGGAGCTGACCAGGGCCGTGAGCAGGCCGGCGCGGACCCTCTGCCAGACCACCCCGGGGCTGGAGTAGAGGCTCAGGGTGCCGATCCGGTTCCGGCTCCCCCGCTGGGAGCGGAAGTAGAGCGGCAGGCTGGCCTGTTTGTAGAGGTTGGGCAGGAACCAGGGCTTCCCCATCCGGGCCATGGGCAGCTGGCCGCTCATCACCAGCACCTGGCCTTCGCTGGTGGTGACCTGGACGCCGGAGACGATCGAATGGCTCAGGGTGCCCTCGGTCAGCGCTCCCAGGGCGGGCAGGTTAAGTTCCCACACCTGGTCCGCCACCGGCTGTTCGATGGTGGCGCACAGGGAGGCCAGGTCGCCGTCGATATCGGCGTTGACGCTGAAGTACTGGACGGTCACCTGGGCCACCACCATGCCGAAGGCGAGCAGCAGGAACCACGGGAACATGGTCCGGATCAGGCGGCGCGCCAGGGGGTGCGGTGAGGGCATGGGGGGGTCCGGATGGGCGAGGGTCAGCGGTTCGGGGTCCACCACCAGCGGGTGTCCGGCCCAGGCGCGCCGGCGGGCAGGTTGGGATTCCCCACCTGGATCACATGGCGTGGCGCTTTGCGCATGATGGCGATCTCCTGGGCGTAGTAGCTGGTGAAGAGTTTCTGGAAGGTCCCGTCCCGCAGGGCCAGGGTGAGTCCGCGCTCGATCCGATGCGCCAGCATCAGGTTATTCCGGTTTACCCAGAAATAGATCGGATAGGGATAATACAAGGCCTTGCCTGGCTCCAGGACCAGATCGGGGTAGCGCTTCCCGTATTCCGCCAGATCCCGGTAGACCTCGTTGAGGCCCCGGGGGAAGGCGTCGAACCGGCCCGCTTCCAGCATGGCGAACAGGCTTTCGTAGATCGTGGTGGTCTCCACCTTGAAGCCGTTGGCCAGCATGATCGGCAGATCGGCCCAGTCCCGTTCCAGGCCGAAGACCATCTGCTGCTTCAGGGTCGCGTCGTCCATGCGGGCGATGCGCGACAGGTCCGAGCGGCGCACGAGGAGGACCCGGAAGCCGATGATGCCCTTCAGGATATCGATGCGGACGGGCAGCAGCTCCGCTTCCCGGGCGGGATTGGTGGGCAACGCGAGCACGTCGATCGCTCCGGACTGCAGCAGCAGCACGCTCCGGCTCTGGGTGATGTCCTCGGGGTAGGGTTGCAGGCGCACGGCTTCGCCATCCGGGGCATGGGCCAGGGCCAGTTCCAGCAGGCGCCACCGGTAGTCGTAGAGCTGGCCCGCGGGAAAGCAGCGGAGCACCTGGGCCTGGGCCGGCCGCCGCCCGGATCCAAGCAGCAGGCAGGCCATGGCCAGGAACCGGGGCACGGACCGGGCGCGCGCCGGCCAAGCGGATGCCCTTCGACGCAGGCGCTCCCCGGTCCGAGGCATCAGGGGCACCCCAAGAACACATCCATCCAAGGCATGATGTTGGCCACAACCTTCCGGACGCTATCTTGGGCCCGGTTCCCGGCAGGGTCAACGCATGCCGGCCGAACCTGTCAGTGCGTGACCAGCACCGGCTCGAACACCATGGACCGCGGGGCCTGGGCGTTGCCGCCGCGGATGCGCTCCAGCAGCATGGTCGCCGCCTGGGCGCCCATTTCCAGGGCCGGCTGGCGCACGAAGGTCAGGGGCCGCTCCAGCAGTTCGGCCATGTCGCCCAGTTCGTCGAACACCACCAGGTCCAGATCCTCGGACAGCCGCAGGCCGGCCTCCCGGATCGCCTTGAGCGCGCCGATGCCCATGAGGTTGTTGGCCGAAACCAGGGCCTGGGGCAGGGGCCGGGTGCGCAGCATCGCCTCGGCCAGGCGGTGGCCGTCGTCCAGGGTGAAATCGCCCTGCACCAGGGAGTCCGGGGTCCAGGGCAGCCGGTAGCGCTCAAGCAGCATCCGGAAGGCCTCGTTGCGCTCCCGGCCCACCAGCGTGGCCTGGGGGCCACCGATCATGCGGATGTCCTGGCAGCCCCGCCCGACCAGGTGGCCCACCAGGAGGGAAAGCCCGGACAGGCTGTTGCTCTTCACGCAGTCGAAGTCGAGGCTGATGGGGCGGTCCACGAACACCGTGGGCAGCCCGCGCTGCTTGAGCATGGCCACCGCCTGCCGGCTGTCCATGGCCGGGACCAGGATCAGGCCGTCGATGCGGCGGTCCATGAGGTCCCGCAGGTAGCGCTCCTCCTTGTCCGGGCTCTCCTCCGTGTCGCACAGGATGGGGGTGTAGCCGGCGGCGGACAGGACCTTTTCCACGCCCTTGACCAGCTTGACCTGGAACGGGTTGGTGATGTCCGGGATGATCACCCCGACCGTGTCGCTGGCCCTGGCCTTGAGGCTCTGGGCGATCTTGTTGGGGGTGTAGCCGAGCGTGGCGATGGTCCGGGTGATCCGGGCCAGGGTGTCGGGCGACACCGCATCCGGGTTGTTGACGGCCCGGGAGACCGTCGCGCTGCTCACGCCCGCCATCCTTGCGACATCGTAGACCGTAACCATGGCGTACCTCGGTAATATCGATTGCACAGGATGAGCGTATGGAAGACCGTGACGGCTCACCATGCTAGCAAGACTGGTTCGGGCCGAAAACGGAAAATTTGCTTAAACACTGATATTATTCAGTATAAAATATTTTCAAAAAAGGCTGGATCGGCACATCGCCTTTGGTTAGCCTATGAAATCGGTTTCATCAATGGGCTTGAAAAGACACATCAGGCGGGGCTGCTGAGGCCCACGGTTCGGAGGGTCGGCGCATCCGCATGGAGGCGCCCCTGCCGGGCCGGGGACCGGCAGGAAGTGCCGGCCCCCCGCACTGCGCAGGCGGGCCGGTCGCGTCGGAAGCTTCGGAACGCCGTACGTCTGGGAGGGTGAGCATGGGCGAGGCACTGGTCAGGATGGAGCACATCGTCAAGACCTTCCCGGGGGTCCTGGCCTTGTCGGAGGCGCGCTTCGAGCTGCTGCCCGGCGAGGTCCACGCGCTCATGGGCGAGAATGGCGCCGGCAAGTCCACCCTGATGAAGATCCTGTCCGGGATCTACCGCAAGGATTCCGGGACCATCACCTACCTGGGCCAGCCGGTGGAGATCGAGAGCCCCAGGGCCGCCCAGCACCTGGGCATCAGCATCGTCCACCAGGAACTGAACCTGATGAACCACCTGAGCGCCGCCCAGAACATGTTCATCGGCCGGGAGCCGCGCCGCGCCATGGGCGCACTGGTGGATGAGGCGAAGCTCAACGAACAGGCCCTGGAATACTTCAAGCTGCTCAACCTGGACCTGGACCCCCGCACCCGCATCGGCGACCTGACCGTGGCCCGGCAGCAGATGGTGGAGATCGCCAAGGCCCTGTCGTTCAAGTCCAGGGTCCTGATCATGGACGAGCCGACCGCCTCGCTCACCACCGCCGAGATCGCCGAGCTGTTCCGGATCATCCGCGACCTCAAGGCCCAGGGCGTGGGCATCGTCTACATCTCGCACAAGATGGACGAGCTCAAGCAGATCTCCGACCGGGTGACGGTCATGCGCGACGGCCAGTACGTGGGCACCGTGCCCACCGCCGAGACCAGCATGGAGGCGATCATCAAGATGATGGTCGGCCGCACCCTGTTCGAAACGGCCCGGGGCAGCGCGGCGGAGGCGGCCGGCGAGGTGGTCCTGGACGTGCGCCGCCTGAACAGTGGCCGGGCGGTGCGGGACGTGAGCTTCACCGCCCGCCGGGGCGAGATCCTGGGTTTCGCCGGGCTCATGGGCGCGGGCCGGACCGAGGTGGCCCGGGCGGTGTTCGGCGCCGACCCGGTGGACTCGGGCGAGATCTGGGTCAAGGGCCGGCGGGTGCACATCCACCAGCCCGGGGACGCGGTGGCCTGCGGCATCGGCTACCTGTCCGAGGACCGCAAGCGCTTCGGCCTGGCCCTGGGGCTGAGCCTGGGCGACAACACCCTGCTGGCCTGCATGACCCGCTACCTGGGCCCCCTGGGCTGGTTGCGCGACCGGGCCATGCGCGCCGTGGCCGAGCAGAACGTCCGCGCCCTGGCCATCAAGACCCCGGGCATCTTCCAGAAGGTCCAGTTCCTGTCCGGCGGCAACCAGCAGAAGGTGGTCATCGCCAAGTGGCTGAACCGCGACTGCGACGTGCTGATCTTCGACGAGCCCACCCGGGGCATCGACATCGGCGCCAAGCAGGAGATCTACAAGCTGCTGAACGATCTGGCCCAGGCCGGCAAGGTCATCATCATGATCTCGTCGGAGCTGCCGGAGATCCTGCGCATGAGCCACCGGATCCTGGTCATGTGCGAAGGCCGGATCACCGGCGAGCTCCAGGGCGCCGAAGCCACCCAGGAAAAGATCATGTACTACGCCACCCTGCGCGAAACCATGGTCGCCGGCATCGGCGACGGCACTCACCCAGAAAGGGGATAGCATGGCTGAATCCCGGACCCCATCCAAAGGCGGGCTGCTTGCCGCAGCTCTGGTGTCGCCCGACACCCGCAGGAAATTCCTGGCCTTCGCCAGTCTCATCCTGATCGTGCTGATCTTTTCCCTGGCCTCACCCAACTTCTTCCAGACCAGCAACCTGCTTTCGATCCTCCTGGCCACGGCGGTCAACGGCGTGCTGGCCATCGCCGTCACCTTCATCATCATCACCGGCGGCATCGATCTGTCGGTGGGCACCCTGATGACCTTCTGCGCGGTGATCTCGGGGGTGTTCATCACCTTCTGGAGCCTGCCGCTCTGGCTGGGGGTGGTGATGGCGCCGGTCACCGGCATGGTCTGCGGGCTCACCACCGGCACCTTCGTGGCCAAGCTGAAGATCCCGCCCTTCATCGCCACCCTGGGCATGATGATGGTCACCAAGGGCCTGTCCATGGTGATCTCCGGCACCAAGCCGATCTACTTCACCAACACCCCGGCCTTCACCAGCATTTCCATGGATTCCCTGGTGGGCAGGCTGCTGCCGGGCCTGCCCCTGCCCAACGCGGTGCTGATCCTGCTGGTGCTGGCGATCCTGGCCTCGGTGGTGCTGAACAAGACCCTGCTGGGCCGCTACTGCTTCGCCCTGGGCAGCAATGAAGAAGCCGTACGCCTCTCCGGGGTCAACGTCGACCGCTGGAAGATGGCGATCTACGCCTTGGGCGGCGGCATCTGCGGGGTGGCCGGGCTGATCATCGCCAGCCGGCTCAACTCGGCCCAGCCGGCCCTGGGCCAGGGCTACGAACTGGACGCCATCGCCGCGGTGGTGATCGGCGGCACCTCGCTGTCCGGCGGGGAAGGCACCATCCTCGGCACCATCATCGGCGCCTTCATCATCAGCACCCTCACCAACGGCCTGCGCATCCTGTCGGTGCCCCAGGAATGGCAGACGGTGGTGACCGGCGTGATCATCATCGTCGCGGTCTACCTGGACATCCTGCGCCGCCGCAAGCCCCGGACCAGCCCGGGCTCCCGCGGCCAGGCCGGCCTGGCCGGAGCTTCCGCCCCTCGCGCATGACCTTTCCACGGCGTCCGGAATATCCGGCACGTCCCGCATGACCGTTCCACGGCGTCCGGAATTCCCGGCACGTCCCGCATTCCACCCCACTGCCGGCGCCCGCGCCGGCTCCCACCCAGCGGTCCGGTCCGGCTTCCCTGGAGCCGGCCGAGCCGAACCGAAAGGAGTTCCCCATGAAGATCGGCATCTGCACCGGGCTCATCGCCGCCCTGATCGCGATCACCCCCGTGGCCGCCCCGGCCCAGGGCGCCACCTACATTCCGCTCATCTCCAAGGGCTTCCAGCACCAGTTCTGGCAGGCCGTGAAGGTCGGCGCCGAGAAGGCGGCCAAGGACTACAAGGTGAAGATCACCTTCGAGGGGCCCGAAAGCGAGACCATGGTCGACAAGCAGATCGACATGCTCAGCGCCGTCCTGGCCAAGAACCCCCAGGCCCTCGGCTTCGCCGCCCTGGACAGCGAGGCCGCCGCGCCCCTGCTCAAGAAGGCCCAGGCCGCCCACATCCCGGTCATCGGCTTCGATTCCGGGGTGAAGAGCGACATCCCCGTGACCACCTGCGCCACCGACAACCTGGCCGCCGCCTCCCTGGCCGCGGACAAGATGGCCGAACTCATCGGCAAGTCCGGCGAGGTGGCGGTCATCGCCGCCGACCAGACCGGCAAGAGCAACATCGACCGGCGCGACGGCTTCGTGGGCGAGATGAAGAAGAAGTTCCCCCAGATCAAGGTGGTGGATATCCAGTACGGCGGCGACCTGCTCCAGGCCTCGGAGGCCACCAAGTCCATCATCCTGGCCCACCCCAACCTCAAGGGCATCTTCGGGGCCAACGAAGGCTGCGCCAACGGCGTGGCCAACGGCGTGCGCGAACTGGGCAAGGCCGGCAAGCTGGTGGCCATCGGCTTCGATTCGGGCAAGGCCCAGATCGATAACGTGAAGAGCGGACTGCTGGCCGGCTCCATCACCCAGAACCCGGTGGGCATGGGCTACAAGACCGTGGAAGCGGCGGTCAAGGCGCTCAAGGGCGAGAAGCTGCCCAAGATCATCGACACCGGCTTCTACTACTACGACGCCAAGAACTACACCAAGCCCGAGATCGCCGCGGTGCTCTACCAATAGTCGCCCATGGACGGCGCGCGTCCCTGCGGGCGCGCGCCATTCCCCGGTCTTGCCGCCCCGCGCAAGGAGTCTCCATGTTGATCGGCATACCCGCCTGCATCGGCCCGGATCTGCTGGCCCTGCTCCACCGCATGGGCCACGGGGACGAACTGGTGCTGGCCGACGCGTTCTTCTGCGGCGACAGCTTCGGCCGGCGGGTGCTGCGCGCCGACGGTATCCGCATCCCCGAACTGCTGGACGGCATCCTCGGCCTGATCAACCTGGACGAGCTCGTCCCGGATCCGCTGGTGATGATGGAACCGGCCCCGGGCGATCACCTGGATCCCCGGGTGGAAGCCAGCTTCCGGGCCGCGGTGGACCGCCACTGGCCCGACGCCCCGCCCATCGCCCGCATGGAGCGCTTCGCCTTCTACGAGCGGGCCCAGCGGGCCTTCGCGGTGGTGATGACCGGGGAGACGGTGAAGTACGGCAACCTCATCCTCAAGAAGGGGGTCATTCCGGTGGCCTGATATCCGGTAGGCCGGAGGCCCGGGCTGGCCTATGCTGGAGCCCAGCACGGACCCCAGCAGGGACGGCCCCGCCATGATCCTGATCCAAGCCACGCCGCAACTCACCAGCGACCGCGACCAGGCCACCTTCGAGGCCTGGGGCGGGGAGCTGCCCATGGCGCTGTATCTGGCCGCGGCCGAGCGGCTGCGCCGGCACCCCTGGCCCCGGGACGCGGGGGCGGTGTGGTGCCTGTGCGCCGAGAACGGCGAGGTGCTGAGCAGCTGCGAGACCTACCGCATGACCAGCTGGATGCGGGACAGCCGGCCCGGCCCGGATGGCGACGCCGGCTCCCGGCCCGGGCACAGTTACGGTATCGCCAGCGTGTACACCGAACCGCACCTGCGCCGGCGCGGACACAGCACGGAGATGCTGGCGCGGCTGGCGGCGCGCCTGACCGGCGAGGACCCGGACGCCCAGGCCCTGCTGCTGTTTTCCGACGTGGCCCTGCGCACCTACGAAAAGGCCGGCTTCGCGGCCCGGCCCGGGCTCAACCTGGTGTTCGGGGCACTGGTCGGCGCCCCCAGGGACGGCGGGGTGGCGCTGCTGCGGGACGACCAGGTGGCCGAGGCCCTGGCGCGGATCCCGCGCCCCGCGGCCGGCTATCTGGTCTGGCCGACGGCCGAGCAGATCGACTGGCACCTGGAACGGGAGCGGATCTTCGCGGAGCTGCTGGGCCGGGCGCGGCCATGCTGCTGCGGTGCGCGGCTGGGGGCGGCCACGGCGCTGTGGTCGGCTGACTACCGGGAGGGCCAGCTGACGATGCTGCTCTGGCACGCGCCGGAGCCGGCCCAGGCCGAGGCGCTGCTGGCCTGCGCCCGGCGCACGGCGGCGCTGGTGGGACTGCCGCGCACGGTGCTGTGGCGGACCCCTCAGGCCGCCCCGCCGGTTCCGGCGGTCCTGGAGGACCGCCGGGGCCGCCTGGATTCGGTGCCCATGTTCCGGCCCCTGGACCCGGGGCTGGGGGCCGGGGACTGGGACTGGGTTCCGCGGGCCCTGTGGGTCTGAGCCCGGGTGGGGCTCCATCCGGAACGGTCCCGGCCCGGCTTGGACCCGCGTCCGGACTGGCGCATGATCAAGGGGTCGAGGAGCTTCCCATGACCGAGCACACCGATCCCACCTGCCTGTTCTGCAAGATCGCCGCCAGGCAGATCCCCTCCACCATCGTCTTCGAGGACGAGGCCGTGGTGGCCTTCAAGGACATCGCGCCGCAGGTGCCGGTGCACATCGTCCTGGTGCCGCGGGTGCACGTGGCCGGGCTGGATGCGCTGACCCCGGAGCTGGCGCCGATGGTGGGTCGGATCGCCCTGGTGGCCAAGGAGCTGGCCGGCCGGCTGGGCATCGCCGCCAGCGGCTACCGGCTGGTCGCCAACTGCGGCCCCGATGCCGGGCAGACCATCCCGCACCTGCACTTCCACCTGCTGGGCGGGGCGCCCATGGGCGGGCGGATGGCCTAGAGTAATGGTCCGGGTTCCTCCGTTTCGCCCTGGTCGTTGTCTCTGAACCCAGGAGGTGGATACACAAATGCCGGTTGCCCGCCGGCGAAGCAATCCGTTCTGTTGGATCGCGGTCAGCGATCCAACAGAACGAACCAGGGCGAAATGGAGGGACCCGGAACATTGCCTGGTCACACCCCTGGCATTTGGCGACGACGGTTGCGGGCATCCGGGGCGCGCCCCGGTATAATCGGGGACCATGTACAACCCCCCCCGCCCCCTCATCTACCTGGACGCGCTCCGGGGCTTCCTGCGGGAGGACTGGGGGACCCAGGACTGGACCAGCGCCGCGGTGCCGGACCGGCCCATGACCGCCACGGTGGTGGCCAAGGCCGACCTGGTGCTGGCCGGACTGCCGGTGGCGATGGCGGCGTTCCAGGTGGTGGATCCGGAGCTGGTGGTCACCCTGCTGGAGGCGGACGGGACCGCCGTGGCCAAGGGCCGCAAGGTGCTCCGGGTGGAAGGCTCCAGCCGCTCCATCCTGCTGACCGAACGGGTGATGCTGAACCTGCTCCAGCGGCTGTCGGGCACCGCCACCCTGACCCGGGCCTTCGTGGCCGCCGTGGCCGGCACCGGCGCCCGGATCCTGGACACCCGCAAGACCACCCCCGGACTGAAGGTGCTGGAGAAGTACGCCGTCCGCTGCGGGGGCGGCAGCAACCACCGGCTCACCCTGGGCGACGGGGTGCTGCTCAAGGAGAACCACATCGCCGCCGCCGGCGGCATCGCGGAGGCGGTGCGCGAGGCCCGGCGGGTGGCGCCCAGCCTGGTGCGCATCGAGGTGGAGGCGGAGCGCCTGGAGCAGCTGGCCCAGTGCCTGGCCATCCCCGAGATCGACGGCGTGCTGCTGGACAACATGAGCCTGGAGCAGATGCGCGAGGCGGTCGGCATGCGCCAGGCCGCCGGCAGCCGGCAGTTCCTGGAGGCCAGCGGCAACCTGACCCTGGACCGGGCCCGGGCCGTGGCCGAGACCGGGGTCGACTTCCTCAGCGTCGGGGCCCTCACCCACAGCGCCCCGGCCGCCGATCTCAGCCTGCGCATGGACTGAACCGATGCCCCATGGAGCGTCAGACCTGGAGGGGGAAACGGCCCGCCCGCTGGAACTCCTGATGGTGGAGGACAGCGCCGACGACGCGGAGCTCATCCTGCTGGAGCTGAAGCGGGGCGGCTTCCGGCCCCGCCACCTGCGGGTGGATACGGCCGAGGCCATGGCGGCGGCCCTGGCCGACCCCCGGTGGGAGCTGGTGCTGTCCGACTACCAGGTGCCCGGCTTCGGCGGCATGGCTGCCCTGCGCGCGCTGCAGGCCACGGAACTGGACATCCCGTTCATCCTGGTCTCGGGCGCCATCGGCGAGGACGTGGCGGTGGCCGCGGTCAAGGCCGGGGCCCACGGCTACGTGCTCAAGGACAACCTGGTGCGGCTCTGCTCGGCGGTGGAGCGCGAGCTCAAGGACGCCCTGGCCCGCCGGGAGCAGCGCCAGGCCAAGGCCGACCTGCTGCGCAGCGAAGAGCAGCGCCGGCAGATGGAGGCGACCCTGCGCGACCTGGACCGGCTTTCCACCCGGGGCCAGATGGCCGCCTACATCGCCCACGAGATCAACAACCCCCTGGCCGGGATCAAGAACGCCTTCGATCTGCTGGAGCCCGCCATCCCCCTGGACCACCCGCACCGCCACTACGCGGATCTGATCAAGCGGGAGATCGACCGGATTGCCGGGATCATCCGGACCATGTACCACGTGTACCGGCCCTCCGGCCACGATCCCGGCGAGGTGGCCCTGGTGGAGGTGTTCCAGGACATCCAGAGCCTGCTGGAGCCCAAGTGCCGCGCCGCCGGCGTGGTCATCCGGGTGGCGCTGGCGGATCCGGAGCTGCGCGTCCACTTCAGCGGCGGCACGCTCCGCCAGGTGATCTTCAACCTGGTGATGAACGCGGTCGAGGCCTCGCCCCGGGGCGGCCGGGTGCTGGTGGACGCCGGCACGGTGGAGGGTCGCACCGAGATCCGGGTCGCTGACCAGGGCATGGGCATCGCCCCCGAACTGGGCGAGCAGATCTACCGGCAGGGCTTCAGCACCAAGCTGGGTTCCGGCATGAGCGGGCTGGGCCTGGGCCTGGGCACCTGCAGGAGCCTGGTGGAATCCATGGGCGGCGCCCTCAGCTACCGGTCCGGAGGGGCCGGCGCTGCCGCGGGGGCCGGCCCGGGCTGCACCTTCCTGGTCCAGCTGCCCTGCGCTCCCGTTCCCGACCTGCCAGGAGGTGTTGCCCATGGATGACCGTGCCCGGCTGCTCATTGCCGACGACGAGGAACTGTTCCTGCTGTCCACCGCGGACCTGCTGCGCCAGGAGGGCTACCTGGTGGACTGCGCCATGGACGGCGAGGCCGCCCTGCGGCAGCTGCGCGAGCAGCGCTACGATCTGCTGATCTCGGACATCCGCATGCCCGGCAACTGCAACCTGGCGCTGGCGCAGGATCTGCCGGAGCCCAACCGGGGCCTGCCGGTGATCCTCATGACCGGCTATCCTTCGGCCGAGACCGCGATCCAGGCGGTCAACCTGGCGGTCCTGGCCTACCTGGTGAAGCCCACCGCCTTTCCGGAACTGCTGGCGCAGGTGCGGCGCGGCGTGGCCCAGCGCGGCCTGCAGGAGATCGTGGGCGGTTCGGCGCGGCGGATCCAGGCCTGGGCCGAGGAGATGGGCCGGCTGGCCCGGGGCTTCGACCAGGCCCCGGCCGGCCCGCCGGTGCAGGCCCTGCTGGGGGCCATGCTCGGCCGCATGGGCGAGACCCTCATGGACATGAAGGCCATGGTGGACCTGAGTGGCGGCCTGGATTCCGGCCAGCAGACCTGCCGGGTGCAAAGCTGTCCCCGGCTGGAGACCTACCACCAGATCTTCCGGGAAGGCATCGAGATCCTGGAAAAGACCAAGGGGGCCTTCAAGTCCCGGACCCTGGAGGACCTGCGCCGGCGCATGGAGGGGGCGGTGACTCCGGGGGGGCGGTAGGGTTCCCGGCCCCCAAAAAGAGCTTGACTGGCCTCCGGGTTGGGTCATGTTGTAGGAAACAAACGTCCAGAGCTTGGCTCTCGGGCAACCTTGGCGGGCAAGGCTCGGACTTGCAAGTTGAAGGTGCAACCCTCAGGTACCGTCCGCGGACGGGACTGGTTGCGCCTTGTTTCTGTTGATGCCGCCCGCCCGGATGGGGCCGGTACCGGAACCTGATCGAGGTGGAGGCCCTCTTGACCACTCAGCTCCTGAACGCGCTCCTGGTGGAGGACAGCGAGGACGACGCGCTGCTGACCCTGGTGGAGCTGCGCAAGGGCGGATTCCAGGTGGCCTGGGCCCGGGTGGAGACCCGGGCCGCCATGGAGCAGGCCCTGGGCGAACGGGACTGGGACCTGGTCATCTGCGACCATCTGCTGCCGGCCTTCAGCTCCGCCGGGGCCCTGGACGTGATGCGCAAGCTGGCGCCGGACCTGCCGTTCCTCATCGTGTCCGGGGCGGCGCCCGAGGACGTGGTGACCGCGGCCATGCGCCAGGGGGCGCACGATTTCATCGCCAAGGGCAACCTGGTGCGGCTGGTCCCGGTGGTGCGGCGGGAGCTCAAGGAGGCCGATCTGCGCCGGGACCAGCGGCGGATGAAGGTGCGGCTGGCGGAGAATGAGGAACGCATGGCGATCCTGGCGGCGGCGGTGGAGCAGGTGCCGGACGCGGTGGCCATCGTCGACCCGGCCGGGGCCGTCTCCTACGTGAACCGGTCGTTCGAGCGGCTCACCGGGTTCAGCGGGGTGCAGATCCGCGCCTGCGCGCTGGGCGGGGTGCTGCACAACCGGGCCGTGGACGAGGCGGTGCTGCGGGCCGCCGAAGGGGGCCTGTGGGAAGGCCGCCTGACCCTCGCCCTGGAGGGCGGGCCGGCCCGCGAGGTGGACACCACCTTTTCGCCGGTGCGGGACCCCGGGCAGGCCATCCGCCACCTGGTGGCGGTGTTCCGGGACGTGACCAAGGAGGCCGAGCTGGAACGCCAGCTGCGCCAGGCCCAGAAGCTGGACGCCCTGGGCATGCTGGCCACCGGGCTGGCCCACGATTTCAACAACGTGCTCACCACCATTCTCGCGGCCGCCGAGCTGGTCCGCTGCAAGCTGCCCGAGCACAGCCCGCTGCTGGCCAAGATGGACGTGATCCTGCACGCGGGCCTGACCGCCTCGGGGCTGACCAGGCAGGTGCTGGGCTTCGGCCGCAGGGCCGAGACGCACCAGGTGCCGCTGGACCTGTCCGCCACGGTGCGCGAGGCCGTGCACGGCCTGCGCGCCACCCTGCCGGCCGGGGTGGAGCTGGTGGAGGACCTCATGAGCGGCGTCTGGGTGGAAGGGGATCCGGCCCAGATCCACCAGGTGGTGCTGAACCTGGGGCTCAACGCCATCCGGGCCATGCGCGGCCAGGGCGGCGCCCTGCAGATCACCCTGGCCGAGGAGACCGGTCCCGAACAGACCCGGCTGGCGGTGCTCACCGTGCGCGACACCGGCTGCGGCATGGACGCCGCCCTGCAGGAGCGGATCTTCGAGCCGTTCTTCACCACCAAGCCGACCGGCGAAGGCACCGGGCTGGGCCTGGCCATGGTGCATTCGGCGGTGACCAGGGCCGGCGGCCGGATCGCGGTGCAAAGCGCGCCGGGCCAGGGCACCAGCTTCCGCATCCAGCTGCCCTGCGCCACCGGCCTGATGCCCCAGGCCCGGGAGGTGGCGCAGCCTACGGAAAGACCGGCAAGCGGCGCCCCGGGCCAGGCGCAGGTGCTGTTGGCGGAGGACAGCCACACCACACGATCCATGATCCGAAGCTGGCTGGAGCAGGCCGGCTACCAGGTCCAGGAGGCCCGGGACGGACTGGAGGCCTGGACCCTGTTCACCCAGGCCAGCGACCGCTTCGATCTGCTGCTGGCGGACGTGGTGATGCCGCGCATGGACGGCCTGGAGCTGATCCAGCTGGTGCGCAAGGCGGACCCCAGCCTGCCCATCGGCGTGCTCACGGCCAATGACGACCGGGCCACCATGAAGGCGGCATTGCATCTGGGGGTGGGCGGCTTCCTGAACAAGCCGTTCGAGCGGACCGATCTGATCGAGTGCGTGGACGCCCTGCTGGCGGACCGCATAACCCGCCGGGCGGCCCAGCGTTCCGTGGCCACCGCCCAGGCCGTTCGGCTGGCCCAGCGCTCCATGGCCGCGGCACCGGAGAAGGGCGTGCCGTTGTTCACCGTCTACGAGCCGCTCACCGACGCCGGCGGCGACCTGTTCCGCTGTTTCCGCTGCGCCGACGGGTCGATCCTGTTCGTGCTGGCGGACGTGGCCGGCCACTCGGTGGGCAGTTCCTACGCGGTGGCCTCCTTCCTGGGCATGCTGTCCACCTTCGTGGGGGAGTGCTACAGCCTCATGGCCCTGGCCCCCAACCAGGAGCCCGGGCAGCTCCACCTGTCCTGCAGCGGCCACGGCTGCGGCCGGTTCGGCCACTGGGCCTGCGATCCGCTGCCGCACCTGGCCATGAAGCTGAACCACGGCATCCAGAGCGGCCCGTTCGCCGAGGTGCCGGTGTGCGTCCTGCTGGGGCACTGGAGCCCGCTCACCGGCCGGCTGGAACTGCTCAACGCCGGGATCCCGCACGGCCTGCACAGCCGCAGCAGCAGCGGGCGGACCGCCCCGGTGCGGATCAACGGAACGCCCCTGGGCATCTTCCCGGAAGCGGACCTGGAAGGCTGCGTCCTCCAGTTGGAGCCCGGGGACCGGATGCTGTTCGGCACCGACGGCTTCTTCGAGATCCAGTCGCCCAACCGGCGTTCGTTCCAGGACGTCGCGCCCGGCCAGTGGGAGGCTCTGGCCGCCTCGCCCCTGGACTGGAGCCTGAACGCCATCTGCGAAGCCGCGCGCAGCCACGGGGCAGGGCGGGCGGCCGATGATCTGCTGGTGGTGGCCTTCGAACAGCCTCCCCTGGAACCGGTGGCGGCCGAGCTGAGCCTCACCCTGCCTTCCACCCTCCGGGCCGTGGATGTGGCCTGCGAGCGGCTGCACGCGAGCCTGCAGGTGGCCGCCGGCCAGTGGAACCTGCGCCTGGACCGGCGCTTCGATATCGCCCTGGCGGTGCGGGAGGCGCTCACCAACGCGGTGATCCACGGCAACGAGCACCACCCGGAGCGCATGGTGTCGCTGCGTTCGCGTCCGGACCACCAGGCCGGCGGCCTGGTGGTGACCGTGGGCGATGAGGGGCCCGGCTTCGATCCGGCCAGCCTGCCGCCGCCCGAGGACCCCCTGTCGGAGCGCGGACGGGGCCTGCCCCTGATCCGCCGCTTCGCCCAGGCGCTGCGGGTGGACGGCAGCGCATTGACCATGACCTTCCAGCTGGAGGAGAACGCCCATGACATCAAGTAACGCCCCGCTCGGGGTGACCTGGAACGAGTCGCTGATGCGGCTGCAGCCCAAGGTGGACCTGGTGGCCAGCACCGTGGAGGCCCAGCGCGGGGCCATGCTCAAGGCCCTGGAGGGCCGCCAGGGCGGCGTGGTGCTGGACCTGGGGGCGGTGGAGCAGATCGACTCCCTGGGCATCACCCTGGTGCTGGGGGTGTTCAAGACCTGCCAGAAGGCCGGCAACCCGTTCAGCGTGGAGGCGGTCAAGCCGGACCTCATGCGCGTGTTCCGGCTGTTCAATCTGCCCAAGTTCTTCCCCATCCTCGAGGGGTAGGCCGATGGCGAGCATCGTCGACGAAAGCATCATCTCGGACTTCGTGGCCGAAAGCCGGGATCACCTGAACGCCATCGAGCCGGATCTGCTGACCATGGAACGGGCCGAGCAGGGCGGGGCGGGGCTGTCCAAGGACCTGCTGAACCGGGTGTTCCGGGCCATCCACAGCATCAAGGGCGGGGCCGGCTTCCTGGCCTTCGAGGGCCTGAAGGGGCTGAGCCACGTGATGGAGGGGGTGCTCATGCAGGTGCGGGACGGGCACCTGGGGGTGGGGCCGGAGCTCATGGACGCCGTCTTCGCCGGCATGGACCGGCTGCGGGCGATGCTGGACGACATCCAGGCCAGCGACCGCATCTCCTGCGCGGCGGAGACCGCCCGGTTCAAGGCCATCCTGGAAGGCCAGGGGCTGGACCAGGGCGCCCAGGTGAAGGCCCGCAGCCACGAGGTGGAAGGCCGGCGGCGGGAGTTCGATCTGGACCGGGAAAGCGTGAAATCGGCCCTGGCGCACGGCATGAACCTGTTCCACGCCACGGCCATGCTGCGCCGGGACATCAAGGACAAGGGGATCACCCCGCTGGCCTTCCTGAACAACGCGCTGTCGGTGGGCCAGTGCCTGGACGCCTACATCGATCTGGTGGAGGTGGCGGACCTGGAGCACTGCCTGGAACAGGACCTGCCGGTCACCCTGCTGTTCGGCTCGGTGCTGGAATCGGACCTGGCCGCCATGGCCCTGGGCCTGCCGCCGGCCCAGGTGGCCATGCTGGACATGAAGGCCCTGCGCCGGCAGCTGAAGCCGGCGGCCAAGGCCGCCGCGCCGGCCCCGGTGGCGATGCCGACCCCGGCCCCCGCGCCGGTCGAGCCGGCCTTTGAAGCCCATCCGGAAGAGCCGGTGGCCGATCCTTCGGCGCCCCGGGCCGCCAAGGCCGCGGACAACGGCCCGGAGACCCTGCGGGTGCGGGTGGAGCTGCTGACCGGACTGATGAATCAGGCGGGCGAGCTGGTGCTGAGCCGGAACCAGCTGCTGCGGGCCGTGTCCGGCCGCGTGCGGGAGATCCCGGGGCTGGCCGCCATCCTGCAGAACATCAGCCAGGTGACCTCGGAGCTGCAGGAGGGGATCATGCAGACCCGGATGCAGCCGATCGGCACGGTGTTCAACCGCTTTCCCCGGATCATCCGGGACATGGCCCGCCAGCTGGGCAAGCAGATCGATATCCGGATCCAGGGCGCCGAGGTGGAGCTGGACAAGTCCATCGTCGAGCTGCTCACCGATCCGCTCACCCACATCATCCGCAACTGCGCCGATCACGCCATCGAGATGCCCGACGAGCGCAGGCGGATGAAGAAGAACCCGGTCGGCCAGCTGCTGCTGCATGCCTACCACCAGGGTGGCCAGGTGATCATCGCCATCACCGACGACGGCCGGGGCATCGATCCGCGCAAGGTGGCGGCCAAGGCCGTGGCCAAGGGGATCGTCACCGAGGCCCAGGCCCGGGAGATGACCGACCGGGAGCTCGTGAACCTGGTGTTCGCCCCGGGCTTTTCCACCGCCGAAACGGTGACCGACATCTCCGGCCGCGGCGTGGGCATGGACGTGGTGCGCGCCAACACCGAGAAACTGGGCGGGCACGTGGAACTGGAGACCCAGGCCGGGGTCGGCACCACCGTGCTGCTGCGGCTGCCCCTGACCCTGGCCATCATCCCGTCCATGATCGTGGGCGTGGGCTGCGACCGGTTCGCCATCCCCCAGGTGAACGTGGTGGAGTTCGTGTGGGTGCGGGCGGCGGACGTGAGCCGGCGGATCGAGCGGGTGCACGGCGCGGAGGTGCTGCGCCTGCGCAGCCGGCTGCTGCCCCTGGTGCGGCTGGCGGATGTGCTGGGGGTTCCCCGCACCTTCCCGGATCCCGAGCATGGCGAGCGGGTCCCGGACCGCCGGCAGGAACTGGCCGACCGGCGCGGCCTGCCCCTGGACGAGGCCCGGGCGCCGGAACGGCGCACCGACTGGCGCAGTGACTACAACATCGTGGTGCTGCGCCTGGGCTCCAACCAGTTCGGGATGGTGGTGGACGAGCTGTTCGACATCGAGGAGATCGTGGTCAAGCCGCTGCCGGAGTTCGTGCAGACCTGCAAATGCTTTTCCGGAGCCACCATCATGGGCGACGGCCGGGTGATCATGATCCTGGACGCCGGCGGGCTGATGGCCGGGGCCCACCTGCACTTCACCGATCTGCAGGCGGAAGAGAAGCTGCGCCAGGAGGAGGAGAAGCGCCGGGCCGCCGCGGCCGCCGCCCGGCGGCATTCGGTGATCGTCTGCACCGGAGCCCGGGACGAGTTCTTCGCCATCCCCCAGGACCGGATCATGCGGCTGGAGAAACTCAGCACCGCGGACATCCAGCTGGTGGGCGACCGGGAGTTCATGGACTACCGGGGCCACGGGCTGCCGCTGATCCGCCTGGACCAGCTGCTGCAAGTGAAGCCGGTTGCGGGTGAGCTCAAGGAGGTGTTCGTGGTGATCCCCAAGGTGCTGGAGCACGGGGTGGTCACCCAGGCCGTGGCCGGGATCGTGATCTCCGACATCATCGACGCGCTGGACGTGGAGGTGGAGCTGGAGCCGGTGAAGGTGCAGGGGGCCGGGATCCTGGGGGCCGCCATCCTCCAGCACCATTTCACCCTGTTCCTGGAGCCGCTCGAGCTGCTCCGGGCCGGCGGTCTGCTGTCAGGGGTGGGGGCATGAACCAGTACGCGACCTTTCGTCTGGGCGACCGTCTGTTCGGGCTGGACCTGATGATGATCCGGGAGATCAACCGGATCCTGGACATCACCCCGGTGCCCCATGCCAAGCCATACATCCGCGGGCTCATCAACCTGCGCGGGCAGATCGTCACCATCCTGGACCTGGGGGTCCGGCTGGGCCTGGCCCGCCAGGAGCTGGCCGAGACCAGCCACAATATCATCCTCAAGACCAACGCCGAACTGGCCGGGGTGCGCGAGGCCGACGGCAGCCAGCCCAGCACCGCCACCGACCTGGTGGGCTTCCTGGTGGACGCCATCGGCGACGTGGTGGAGGCCGACGCCGGCACCATCGAGCCGCCCTCGGCCAACGTCAGCGAAACCGAGGGCGGCTTCCTGTCCGGCGTGATCAAGACCGACGTGGGGCTGCTGGTGCTCCTGGATATCCACGAGGTCCTGCACGGCGGCTGACCCCCCACCTGACCTCCATCTGACCGTAGCTTCCTTCTCCCTTGCCCACTTTCCTTCTTCCACCCGTCCCTGCCTCGCCGAGGTCCCCATGAGCATCCTCAACAACACCAAGATGGGCCCCAAGCTCATTGCCGGATTCCTGCTGACCACGCTGTTCACCGTGTTCGTCGGCCTGTTCGCCATCCTCAAGATGCGCACCGCCTCCGACGCCGATCTGCGGCTATACGAGAAGATGGCGGTGCCCCTCGGGCAGATGGCGACCATGCGCGACAGCTTCCAGCACACCCGGGTGAACCTGCGGGACGCGATCATGACCGGCGACGGCGCCACCTTCGGAGCCCGCCTGGATGAAGAGAGGGCGGACAACGACAAGGCCAACACCGAGTTCGAGCGGCTGATCCTGACCGACGAGGGCAGGGCCCAGTTCAAGACCTACACGGAGGCCCTGGGCCGCTACCGGCGGACCGAGGCGGAGGTGCGGGCCCTGGTCCTCAACAACAAGCGGGCGGAGGCCGAGGCCCTGCTGCGCCGGAACGCCACGCCCCAGGCCAACGAGGTCGACACCGCCCTGCAGTCCCTCCTGGACCAGAAACTGAAGCTGGCCAAGGACGCTTCCGCCTCGAACACCAGCCAGGCCGCCTCCGCCGAGCAGGCGGTATGGGTGGTCATGGTGCTGGCCGCCCTGGCCGCGCTGGGCCTGGGCGTGCTCATCGCCCGCAGCATCACCGGCCCGCTCAAGCAGGTGGTGGACACCATGGCCGGACTGTCCATGGGCCACCTGAGCGTGCGCCTGAAGCTGGACCGGCGGGACGAGATCGGCGCCCTGGGCACCGCCCTGGACAGCTACAGCGAGCACCAGCAGCAGGGCTCGGTGGCCGCCCTGAAGCGCCTGGCGGCGGGCGATCTGAGCGTGGCCCTGACGGTCCAGGACGCCCAGGACGAGGTCACCCCGGCCTTCATCCAGGTGACCAGCGTGCTGCGCGCCATGTCCGCCGAGGCCCAGACCCTGGCCAAGGCGGCGGTGGAAGGCCGGCTGGCGGTGCGGGCCGAGCTGGACCGCTACCAGGGCGAGTACCGGCAGATCCTGAAGGGGGTCAACGACACCCTGGACGCGGTGATCGGCCCTCTCGACGTCACCGCCGACTACGTGGACAAGGTGGCCAAGGGCATCATCCCGCCGGCCATCACCACTGAATACAAGGGCCAGTACAACGCCATCAAGATCAACCTGAACACCCTGGTCGCCATGATGAGCGACCTGCTGAGTGAGACCGACAAGATCACCAAGGGCGCGCTCGAGGGCCAGCTGGAGGCCCGGGCCGATGCCGGCAAGTTCGTGGGCGGCTGGAACAAGCTGTTGGCCGGCGTCAATGCCGCCGTCGCCGAACTGGTCACCCGCCTCAGAACCACCGGCGAGTATGTGGACAATGTGGCCAAGGGGATCATCCCTCCGCTCATCACCCATGAGGCCAAGGGCGAATACGGCGCCATCAAAGCCAATCTGAACAACCTGGTCACGATGATGAGCCAGCTGCTGGCCGAGACCGACAAGATCACCAAGGCCGGGGCGGCCGGCGAGCTGGGCACCCGGGCCGAGGCCGGGCGGTTCGTGGGCGGCTGGTTCCAGTTGGTGGACGGGGTGAACAAGACCCTGGACGCGGTGATCGGGCCGGTCAACGAGGTGCAGCGGGTGATGGCCACCCTGGAGCAGGGCGATCTCACCGCCCGGGTCACCGCCCAGTACCGGGGCGATCTGCAGAAGCTGTGCAGCGCCGTGAACAACACCGCCGCCAAGCTGGGCGCCACCGTGGCCGACATCGGCGCCAACGCCGGCACCCTGGCCAGCGCCAGCGAGGAGCTGACCTCGGTGTCCACCAGCATGGCGGCCGGGGCCGAGCAGATGACCCAGCAGTCCAACACTGCGGCCGCGGCCACCGAGCAGGCTTCGGCCAACGTCAAGAACATGGCCGCCGGCGTGGAGCAGATCAGCGCCAACGCCACCACCGTGGCCAGCGCCTCGGAGGAGGTGTCGGCCAACCTGAACACGGTGGGGGCGGCGGTGGAGCAGATGTCGTCCAACATGAAGGTGGTGGCCCGGACCAGCGAGCAGATGACTGGCGCGGTCAATTCGGTGGCCGCGGCCATCGAGCAGATGTCGGTGTCCCTGAACGAGGTGTCCAAGAGTTCCGGCCAGGCGGCCTCGGTGGCCAGCAAGGCCGCCCAGAGCGCCAACAGCACTGCGGCGATCGTGGACAAGCTGGGCGCCAGCGCCCAGGAGATCGGCAAGGTGGTGGACATGATCAAGGGGATCGCCGCCCAGACCAACCTGCTGGCCTTGAACGCCACCATCGAGGCGGCCAGCGCCGGGGAGGCGGGCAAGGGCTTCGCGGTGGTGGCCAACGAGGTGAAGGAACTGGCCAAGCAGACCGCTTCCGCCACCGAGGATATCCGGGCCCAGGTGGCCGGCATGCAGGGCAACACCCAGCAGGCGGTTCAGGCGATCGCCGAGATCGTGCACATCATCAACGAGATCAACAGCATTTCCGGCAACATCGCCGCGGCGGTGGAGGAGCAGACCGCCACCACCAACGAGATCTCGCGCAACGTGGGCGACGCGGCCCGGGGCGCGGGCGAAGTGTCCCGGAACGTCCAGCAGGCGGCTCAGGGCGCCAACGATGTGTCCCGCAATGTCCAGGAGGCGGTGCACGGGGTCAACGAGATCGCCCGGAACATCAGCCAGCTGGCCAGCGGGGCCAATGATGTGGCCCGGAACGCCGGGGAGGCGGCCAAGGGCATGAACGACGTGGCCCGGAACGTGAGCGCCGTGAGCCAGCAGGCCCGGGACACCACCCGGGGCGCCGGCGACACCCACGCCGCCGCCAAGGAACTGGCCCGGCTGGCCGAGAAGCTGCAGAGCGCGGTGCACAAGTTCAAGCTGTAGGGCGCCTGCCAAGCGGGAATCATGAAAAAATCCACATCTTGACAGGCGGGTTTTTCGGTCCATTTTGTTAGCGAAGTTCAACATGGATCCTCGGCTTGACCCAGGATCACCTTGGCGGGCAGGACCAGGACCTGCAAGTTGAAGGCGCTACCGCTCTTCCCCACGGGGAACGGCCGGCAGCGCCTTCTTGGTTTCGGGCGGTTTGGACCGGGGCAAGGCCGCGGGAGGGATGGAGGCACATGGTCATGGTCCAGTACGACCCGTCCGGGCCGCGGCTCGAGGAATGGCGCTACTTCCTGCAGCTGCTGGAGGAGGTCAGCCAGGAACAGCAGGCCCTGCTGGAGGAGCGCGCCCGGCTCCGGGCGCGGCTGCGCAAGCTGGAAGCGGATGCCGGGCAGGAGGGGGGACAGCCATGACCGTGCCGCTGCGGGTGCTGCTGGTGGAGGACAGCGAGGACGACGCGCTGCTGACCCTGCTGGAACTGCGCAAGGGCGGGTTCCAGACCGAGTGGGCCCGGGTGGACACCCGGCCGGAGCTGGAGCGGGAACTGGCCGCGCGGCCCTGGGATCTGCTGATCAGCGACCACCGGATGCCCAGCTTCAGTTCCGCCGGGGCCCTGGACGTGCTGCGCAAGCACGGCCTGGACCTGCCCGTCATCATCGTGTCGGGGGTGGCGCCCGAGGACCTGGTGACCGCGGCCATGCGCCAGGGCGCCCGGGACTTCATCTCCAAGGGCAACCTGGTGCGGCTGGTGCCGGCGGTGCAGCGGGAGCTGCGGGAGGCGGCCCTGCGCCGGGACCGCCAGCAGATCGCCTCCCGGCTGGAGGCCAGCGAAACCCGCAGCGGGTTCCTGGCCCTGGCGGTGGAGCAGGTGGTGGAGGCCATCGCCATCACCGACCCGGATGGCCGGGTGGCCTACCTCAACGGCGCCTTCGAGCGGCTCACCGGAGTGGCCGCGGACCAGGGCCTGCAGCAGCCCCTGGACGGGCTGCTGGGCCAGCCGGGCCTGGCCGCCGCCCTGGCCCAGGCGGCCCAGGGCCGCAGCTGGGAAGGGCGACTGTCCCTGACCCTGGCCGGGCGGGAACCCCAGGCGGTGGACGCCAGCCTGTCGCCCATGCGGACCTCCGGGACCCAGGTGCAGCAGGTGGTGGCGGTGCTCCGGGACGTGACCCGGGAGACCGAGCTGGAGCGGCAGCTCCATCAGGCCCAGAAGATGGATGCCCTGGGCATGCTCGCCGCCGGCATCGCCCACGACTTCAACAACGTGCTCACCACCATCCTGGCCTCGGCCGAGCTCATCAAGTGCCAGGTGCCCGGGGACAGTCCGCTCCTGCCCAAGGTGGACGCGATCCTGCACGCCGGCATGTGCGCCTCCGGACTGACCCGGCAGATCCTCGGCTTCAGCCGCAAGGACGAAGAGCAGCGCCTGCCCCTGGATCTGACGGTCATCGTCCGCGACGCCCTGCACACCCTCCACGGCAGCATCCCGGACAACGTCGAACTGCAGGTGGACCTCATGAGCGGCGTGTGGGTGGAGGGGGACCCGGCCATGATCCAGCAGGTGGTGCTCAACCTGGCCATCAACGCGCTCCAGGCCATGCAGCCCGAGGGCGGGATCCTGCAGGTGGCGCTCACCGAGGAGCTGGCCGAGCCGCGCTCCGGGATGCCCGCCGCCGGCCGGGCCGCGCTGCTGACAGTGCGGGACACCGGCTGCGGCATGAGCCCGGAGGTGCAGGAGCGGTTGTTCGAACCCTTTTTCACCACCAAGGCGCCGGGCAGCGGCACCGGGCTGGGCCTGGCCATGGTGCACAACACGGTGCGCAAGGCGGGCGGCCGCATCCAGGTGCGCAGCGTCCCCGGCCAGGGCAGCACCTTCCTGGTGCACCTGCCCCTGGCATCGGGCCGTCCGCTCCCGGCGGCCGGCGAACGCACCGCCGAAGGGGCGCTGGCCGCGGATGCCCATGGTTCCGAATCGGTGCTGTTCGTGGACGACGACCCGATGACCGCCACCCTGGCCCGGCGCGGGCTGCAAAGCCTGGGCTACCGGGTGGCCAGCTTCACCGGCGCGGGCGACGCCCTGGAGGCCTTCGCCCGCCAGCCGGACGGGTTCGATCTGGTGTTCCTGGACCTGACCATGCCCGAACTGGACGGCATGGCCCTGGCCGAACGGATCCAGGCGCTGCGCCCCGGGCTGCCGATCATCCTGGTGACCGGGCAGAACTCCGCCTGGACCCTGCCGGCCAACGCCCATGTGACCTTCCAGGGCATCGTGGCCAAGCCGTTCACCCCCCAGGATCTGGGCAACGCCCTGCGCAAGGTGCTGCAGGCCCGGCCCGCCGCAGCCCCGGCCGCGGGGCTGGAGGCGCTCCATGGATCCGGTGCCCGGCCAGCGGCGAAGGTCGGCCGGCCGTTGATCCTGCTGGCCGAGGACAGCCGCACCACCCGCTCCATGATCCGGTCCGGGCTGGAGCGGGCCGGCTACGAGATCCAGGAGGCCCGGGACGGCCTGGAGGCCTGGGAGCTGTTCACCCAGGCGCCGCACCACCGGCGCTTCGATCTGCTGCTCACCGACGTGGTGATGCCGCGCATGGACGGCCTGGAGCTGATCCAGCTGGTGCGCAAGGCGGATCCCGCCCTGCCCATCGGGGTGTTTACCTCCAACGAGGACAAGGAGACGGTGAAGTCGGCCCTGCACCTGGGAGTGGGCGGCTTCCTGAACAAGCCGTTCGAGCGGGCCGACCTCATCGACTGCGTGGAGACCCTGCTGGCCGAGCGTTCCACCCGGCTGGACGCCCGGCGTTCCCTGGAGACCGCCCAGGCGGTTCGGCTGGCCCAGCGGTCCATGGCGGCCGCCCCGGAGCAGGGGGTGCCGCTGTTCACCCTGTTCGAACCGCTCACCGACGCCGGCGGCGACGTGTTCCGCTGCTTCCGCTGCGCCGACGGCTCGATCCTGTTCGTGCTGGCCGACGTGGCCGGGCATTCGGTGCTCAGCTCGTACGCGGTGGCCTCCTTCCTGGGCATGCTGTCCAACTATGTGGGCGAGTGCTTCGGGCTCATGGCCCTCCCCGGACAGGGCGAGCAGGAGGACGTGGAGCTGGCCTGCAGCCGCCAGGGCTGCGGCTGGTACGGCCACCGCCCCTGCGACCCGCTGCCGCACCTGGCCCTGAAGCTGAACCACGGCATCCAGAGCGGGCCCTTCGCCGAGGTGCCGGTCTGCACCCTGCTGGGGCTGTGGAACCCGGCCACCGGCTGGCTGCAGCTGCTCAACGCCGGGATCCCGCACGCGCTGCACTTCCGGCATGGCGTCGGTGTGGCCGAGCCGATCCGGCTCAACGGCACGCCCCTGGGGGTGTTCCCCGAGGCGGCGCTGGACGGCGCCACCCTGCAGCTCGAGCCCGGGGACCGGATGCTGTTCGGCACGGACGGCTTCTTCGAGGTGCAGGCGCCGGATCGGCGCCCCTTCCAGGAGGTGGCGCCGGGCCACTGGGAGGCCCTGGCGGCGTCGCCCCTGGACTGGAGCCTGAACGCCATCTGCCAGGCCGCCCGGGGCCACGGCGCCGGCGTGATCGCCGACGACCTGCTGGTGATGGGCTTCGAGCAGGCCTCCACCACCCGGGCCCGGGACGAACTGGTGCTGCGCCTGCCGTCCACCCCGCGGGCCATCGACTTGGCCTGCGACCGCCTGGGCGACGCCCTCAAGGCCTACGTGCCGCCGGGTTCGCCGGATGCCGCCGGTGCCGCCTGGGCGGCGGTGGCGGCGGAGCGGCGCTTCGATATCCTCATCGCGGTGCGGGAGGCGCTCACCAACGCGGTGCTGCACGGCAACCAGAACCGACTGGCGGCCGCGGTGGGTCTGCGCTGCCGGCCCGGCCCGGACGGCCGGAGCCTGGTGGTGTCGGTGACCGATGAAGGCCCGGGGTTCGACCTGGAGGCCCACCGTCCGCCCGATGACCCCCTGTCCGAGCGGGGCCGGGGCATCCCCCTGATCCGCCACCACGCCCAGGCCGTGAGCATGCGCGGCAGCGCCCTGACCATGATCTTCGAGCTGGATCCCCCGCCCATGAACGCCTGAACCTCCCGGGCCGCCCGTGATCCAGGTCCGCCCTGCACAAGTTCAGGATATAGACGAACAACGTTAGAGACCGATTTTTTCCAGCGGCTGCAACCGGTCCGGCTTGGGCTATGCTTGGAGGGTTCTTTCCCGTCCCCGTCTTCCCGCCTGATTCCGATCGATTGGACCCTTCATGGATGACCCGAGTCTGCGTGTGCTCATCGTGGACGACACCCTCGTCTACCGCCGGATCCTGAGCGAGGTGGTGGAAGCCCTGCCCGACGCGGTCCTGGTGGGCACGGCGCCGCACGGCCGGCTGGCCTTGTCCCGGCTGGAGCAGACGCCGGCCGATCTGGTGCTGCTGGACGTGGCCATGCCCGAAATGGACGGCCTGGAAACCCTCAGGTCGATCCGCCGGGCATTCCCGGGCACCAGTGTGATCATGGTGAGCGGCACCAACCTGAGCTCGGCCGAGATCACCCTGCAGTGCCTGGAGCAGGGGGCGCTGGACTTCGTTCACAAGCCCGAAGGGGCCTCGGCCGCCGATAGCCGGGAGGCGCTGCTGGCCATGCTGCGTCCGCTGTTCCGGCACGTGCGGACCCGGGTCAATCTGTTCCGCGGCTCCGGGATGCCCGTTAGCACGCCAGCCGACCTGGAACCGGTCCGACCGGCCGATCCGGCCCTGGCCCCGGCTCCGGCCCCGCCACCCCGGCCCGCGCGCCTGCCGCCGCCGCCGGAGCGCATCGATATCGTCGCCATCGGCGTCAGCACCGGCGGGCCCAACGCCCTGGGCGAGGTCATCCCCCGGCTGCCGGCGGACTTCCCGGTGCCGGTCCTGCTGGTGCAGCACATGCCCCCGGTGTTCACCGCCTCCCTGGCAGAGCACCTGGACCAGCGGAGCCGGCTGCGGGTGCGCGAGGCCCGGGACGGGGAGCCGGTCCTGCCGGGCACCGTGCTCATCGCCCCGGGCGGGCGGCACATGGTGGTGCGGCGCAGCCCCGATCCGGCGGGCGGGCCGGCGTGTGCCATCGTCGGGATCAACGACCAGCCGCCCGTGAACAGCTGCCGGCCTTCGGTGGATGTGCTGTTCCGCTCCCTGGCGAGCCAGTACGACGGCAACATGCTGGCGGTGGTCATGACCGGCATGGGCAGCGACGGCTGCGAAGGGGTCCGGGCCATGAAGCGCCGGGGCTGCCTGTGCCTGACCCAGACCGAGGCCTCCTGCGTCGTCTACGGCATGCCGCTGGCGGTGGACGAGGCCCACCTGTCCGACGAGCGGGTGCCCCTGGAACGCCTGGCGGCACGCATAGACTACCTGGTCCGCAAGAAGAGGGGGGGATGATGCCCGAGGCCATCACCGCCAACGAGTTCAAGCTGCTCCGGGACCTCATCGAGAAGTGGTGCGGGATCGCCCTGGGCAACGAGAAGGCCTACCTCATCGAGACCCGGCTCATGGGCCTGATGGCGGAGCACGGCTGCGCCGACTACGGCTCCTTCTACCGGCTGGCCTCCAGGGATGCCAGCCCGCTGCTGCGCGACAAGATCGTGGACGCCATGACCACCAACGAGACCCTCTGGTTCCGGGACGGCCATCCGTTCGAGATCCTCAAGGACAAGCTGCTGCCCGATCTGGCCCGGGAGCTGGTGGCCGGCAACCGGTTCCGGATCCGCATCTGGTCCGGGGCCAGTTCCACCGGGCAGGAGGCGTATTCCATCGCCATGACCATCCTGGAGTACTGCCGGGCCAACCCTGGTCTGCGGCCGGACCAGTTCGAGATCCTGGGCACGGACATCTCCCCTTCGGCCCTGTTCCTGGCCCGGAACGCGCGCTATGACGAGGCGACCCTGGCCCGGGGCCTGGGCGTGGAGCGCCGGAACCGGTTCTTCCACGCGGAGGGCCGGGTCTGGGTGGCCAACGACGAGGTGAAGCAGCTGGTCACCTTCCGCAAGTTCAACCTCCAGGACCCACTGGAGCCCCTGGGCCACTTCGACATCGTGTTCCTGCGCTACGTGAGCATCTACTTCAGCGAACCCCTCAAGCAGCAGATCTACGCCGGGATCGTCAACCTGCTCGCGCCTTCGGGCCACCTGATCATCAGCGCCGTGGAGTCCCTGCGCGGCATCTCCGACGCCTACACCCAGTTGAGCCACGCCGGCGGCAGCTACTACCGCTGCCTGCCTTCCTGACGAGAGGACTGCCATGAGCAAGGTGCTTTCCGTTGACGATTCCGGGGTCATGCGCAGGATCATCGGCCGCACCGTGGACGTGCTGGGCTACGGCTTCCTGGAGGCCAGCAACGGCGTGGAGGGACTGGGGGTGCTGGCCAAGCACCACGCCGACATCGCGCTCATCATCCTGGACGTGAACATGCCGGAGATGGACGGCTTCGAGTTCCTGGCCCGGGTCAAGGCCAGTCCGCAGTTCCAGGCCATCCCGGTGATGATGCTCACCACCGAATCCGAGCGGGGCAAGATCATCCAGGCGATCCAGGCCGGCGCGGTGAACTACATCTGCAAGCCCTTCACCCCCGAGGACCTGACCGTGAAGATCACCGAAAGCCTGGGGGCCGGCCTGTAGCCTCTCTGCCCGGGGTATCATGCCCAGGATGGATTGTCTCGTTCCCACCCGCATCGAACTGGCCCGGCCGGTGCCGCCGCTCACCTACCTGGCCCCGGCCGGACTGGCCTGCGGGACCCGGGTGCAGGTGCGGGTGCGCAACGGCGCCGCGGTGGGCGTGGTGCTGGGGCCCGATCCGGCCCCGCCGGAGGTGAAGCTGCGGCCGGTGGAGGCGGTGCTGGACCCCTTTCCCCTGCTGCCGCCCGGACTCATGGGCCTGCTGGGCTTCGCCGCCCGCTACTATGGCTGCGGCCTGGCCCATCTGCTGCCGCTTTGCCTGCCCCAGGCGGTGCGGGCCGACTGGGAGATGGTCACGCCCGGAGGGCCGCGGCTGGAGGAGCTGCGGGAGGCCGGCGACTGGCCGGCCCTGGTGGCCCTGGGCGAGGCCTGGCACCGGGGCGAGGTGGTCATGCCCTCCCTGTTCCACCGGCGCGGCCTGCGGGGCGCCGGGGTCACCGAAGTGCGCCGCACCGCCCTGCCCAATCCCCTGCGGGTGACCCCCGCCCAGGCCCGGGTGCTGGCCGCCCTGGACGCGGCCGGGGGCGCCCTGCTGGAGGACCAGCTGCTGGATACGGCCCGGGTGAGCGGCTCGGTGCTGGGCCTGCTGGAGCGCCAGGGCCTGCTGGAGCGGGTGCGCCGGCTGGATCTGCTGTCCCAGCAGCGGGACGACGGCGCCGCGGACAAGCGGGTGCGGCTCAACGCCGAACAGGCCGCGGCGGTGGCCGCGGTGGCGCCCGGCCAGTTCGGCGCCTACCTGCTGTACGGCATCACCGGCAGCGGCAAGACCGAGGTCTACCTGGAACTGGCCGAGCGGACCCTGGCTGCCGGACGGCGAGTGCTGTGGCTGGTGCCGGAGATCGGGCTGACGCCGCGGCTGCTGTCCCGCCTGGAGGCGCGTTTTCCAGGCCGGGTGGCGGTGGGGCACGCCGGCCTGAATGCCTCGGAAAAACAGGCCGACGTGCTGCGGCTGCTGCAGAACGCCGCCCCGCTGTTCGTGGGGGTGCGCAACGCCGTGCTGGCGCCCCTGCGCGATCTGGGCCTGATCGTGGTGGACGAGGAACAGGAAGGCTCCTACAAGAGCGACGAGCATCCCCGGATCCATGCCCGGGATCTGGCCGTGAAGCGGGCCCAGCTCGCGGGCTGCCCGGTGGTGCTGGGCAGCGCCACCCCGTCCCTGGAAAGCTGGCACGCGGCCCAGGAAGGGCGCTACCGCCTGCTGCGGCTCATGGACCGGCCGGCCGGGGCGGCGCTGCCGGTGGTGAAGGTGGTGGATCTGCGCGAGTGCTACAAGGCCGAGCGGCGCAAGGTGCTGTTTTCGCCCCTGCTGCTCAAGGCCCTGGCCGAGACCCTGGCGCGGGGCGAGCAGAGCATGCTGCTGCTGAACCGCCGGGGTTTCGAGAACTTCTGGATGTGCCGGGCCTGCGGCGCCACCTTCGACTGCCCGCACTGCTCGGTGACCCTCACCTACCACAAGGGCGCCTTCCGGCTGCGCTGCCACCTGTGCGGCTTCGAGTCGGTGCCGCCGGAAGTCTGCGGCCAATGCGGCGCCGAGCATCTGCGCGGGGTGGGGGAGGGCACCGAGCAGATCGAGGCGCAGCTGCGCGGCCTGTTCCCGGCCGCCCGGATCCTGCGCCTGGACCGGGACACCACCACCCGCCGCGGTTCCCTGGAGGCCGGGCTGCTGGCCGCGGAACTGGGGGAAGTGGACATGCTGGTGGGCACCCAGATGCTGGCCAAGGGGCACAACTTCCCCCAGCTCACCCTGGTGGGGATCCTCAACGCCGATCTGGGCCTGAAGCTGGGCGATTTCCGGGCCGCGGAGCGAACCTTCCAGCTGCTCACCCAGGTGGCCGGGCGGGCAGGCCGGGCCGCGATCCCGGGCCGGGTGCTGCTGCAGACCTACAGCCCCGACCATCCCGCCATCGTCCACGCGGTGGCCCAGGACTTCGAGGGCTTCGCCCGGGAGGAGCTGCCCTACCGCGAGGCCCTGGGCTATCCGCCGTTCGCGGCCATGTCTCTGTACCGCAGCGAGGGGGACACCCCGGTGGCGGCGCTGGAGCCCCTGCGCCGGCTGCGCCAGCGGCTGGAGACCGTGCCTGGCCTGCGCATCCTCGGGCCCCTGGAGGCGCCCATCGCCCGGGTGAAGGACCGCTACCGCATGCAGCTGATCCTCAAGGCCTCCGCCCGCCAGGCCCTGGGCGAGGCCATGCGGATGGCGCCGCTGGCGCCCGGGGGGCCGGTGACCCTGGACCGGGATCCCCAGAGTTTCGGTGTGTGAAGGATCCGGGTAGGAATAAATAACTTGACTGGTTCGGTCGGGGATGTTAACTTCAGTTCAGGCATTAATGACAATGCCCAGGGACCCAGAGCTGGGATCCCAGAAAGGACCCATGAGCGTAGCGATCGAAGCAACAACCCCCCTGACTGCCCGTGCGCAGTTCGAACAACTGGTGGCCTGCTTCAACGAGATCAAGCAGGACGGCTTCCAGCTGGCCAGCGATGGCGAGTATGCCGAGGTGCTGCAGAGCATCGAAGACCACAAGTACCTGACCAACGAGAAGATCCCTTTTGAAATCAGCATGGATCAGGCGCTCTTCTCCTGGTACGAGAACGTCTATCACCCGGTGATGCAGGCCATCGACCAGACCGGTCTGGTCTATGCCTTTCCCGAAGCCACCCGCGGCGAACTGTTCATGTGGGTGACCCGGCACTGGCACTTCCTGAAGATGGAGCGGGGCGCCGATCTGGGCGTGCTGGAAGCGGCCTACAGCTTCGGCGATCAGTTCGGTTCCGGGCTGCTTGCCCGTCTGGTAAACCGGGTCAAGGCCCTCGCCGCCTGATCCCATACCGTCCGTTCCTGCGGCCACGCCTCCGGGCGTGGCCGCAGTCGCGTACCCCCGCAGCCTCTGCCTAGCCGTAGCTAACAGCCGCGTAGGCATGCGACAGGCTGTGCAAAAAGTAGCCACCGCGGGGCCCCCGGCCCGGCCCTTGCGGGCAAGTGCCGCCGGGCCCGGAACAGGCTGGCCTGGCCCCGGCCCGGGGGCGGCCCATGCTTGCGCCCATGGCTTCCGTCGCCCCGCCGCCACCGCGCCTTCCAGCCGCTCCGGCCGGCTTTTCGCTGGTGGAATTCCTGCTGGTGGCGGTGATCCTGGCCGTGGGACTGCTGGGGCTGGGCGGGCTGCAGGTGGCGGCGGTGCGGGGCGGGGCCGCCAGCCGCAACCACATGGTGGCGCTGGCCCTGGCCGGCGACGCCCTGGAGGCGGCGGCCTTCGAAGCCGCCGACGCCAGGACGGGGCGCCCCGGCTGGGGTGGCCAGCCGCGCTGCACCGGTCCGGGCACCCGCTGGGTCAGCCACCACGGCCGGGACGGCCAGCCCCTGCCGTCCTCCAGGCCGGCCTGCTTCAGGCGGGAACTCACGCGCACGGAAGCCCCGGAGGCCATGGCACCCATGGATACCCTGGAACCGCCGGCAGCACCCTCCCGGACCGCAGCCGGGGTGTACCGGGCCACGGTCACCTGGGCCGAGGCGGCCCCGGTGGCGCCAGCAGCGGGGGCGCAGGCCTCCGGTCCGCGGTCGCGCCGGCTCGCGCTGGCCCGGCTCATCGCCCATTGAGCCGCGCATGCCCCGCTCCGGCCGCGCCTTCTCGCTGGTGGAAGCCCTGGTGGCCCTGGCGCTGCTGGGGCTGCTCCTGGCCGGCCTGTGCCGGGTCCTGCTGGCCGACCTGGTCAGCTGGGTCCGGCTGAGCGAGGGCCTAGCCGCCCAGCGGGCCCTGCGCTGGGCCCTGCTCCGGCTGCAGGAGGACCTGCAGATGATGGGCCACCTGTTCCCGCCGCCGGAACTGCGCAGCCTGGACCTGGCGTGGAGTGCCGACCCGGCCCGGCAGTCCGCGTTCATGCTGGTGCCCGGGCGGCCCATCCCGGTGGCGCACCGGGGCCGGTTCCGGCCCCGGACCTGGGACGAGGACCCCATGGAGCCCCCAGACAAGACCGCGGACGAACTGAGCTTCATCCTGGACCTGCCCGTGCCCGTGCCGGCCACGCTGGCGCGCGCCCTGCCGGAGCGCGCGGAATGGCCGGGGGCCCCCGAGGCCGCCGGCCCGGAGGGGCCGGCGGAGGCCGTGTGGGTGCGGGCCGACCGGGCCGTGGCCCTGCGGGTCGGGGATCTGCTGTTCCTGGACGACGGGTGCCTGGCCTGGAGCCAGGTGCGGGCGCCGGTGGACCTGCCGCCGGGCCGGGCCGGCCCGGTCCCGGTGGCGCGCCCCGGGCCGGGAGCCTCCAGCGCCTTCGCCCGGCCGCATCCGGCCGGGGCCCGGATCCGGTTCCTGCGCCCCCTGCAGGTGGTGCGCTACGCCGTGGTGTACCTGGAACGGGGACCGGTCCCGGAACTGGTCCCGTGCCTGGTGCGCTGGGAGGCCCCGCTGCCCGCGGACGGCCGGGTGCCGCCCTGGGCCGGGCTGCTGGCGGCCCGGTCCCCCCTGCCGGGAGACTGGGAACTGGTGGCGGAACAGGTTACCGGGTTCCGGGTGGACTGCAGCCTGGACGGGCGGTTCCCGGGGATCCGGGGCCGGGACTATGCCGATACCCAGCGCCGCCTGGAGGGGGCGCTCCGGTCGGGGCAGGCCGTCCCGGGTCCGGCGGATCCCTGGTGGTGGCGCTCGCGCGGGGCGCTGCTGCAGGTGTCCCTGGAAACCCGCACGGCGGTGGCCCGGGAGCCGGCCGACGAGGGCCGGTCCGGCCGGCGCTTCGACTACCGGAGCCAGACGGTGCTGGTGCGCCCCCGGAACTTCGGACTAGGGCGGGAACCATGATCGCCGGAAACGCCGGAATCGCGCGGGCCGGACCGCGCGCCGGGCGGGGCCGGGCCTTCGGCGGCCTGGCCATCCTGGTTGCCTTCGAGCTTCTGGGGCTCATGGCCGGGGTGGCCTTCGCCAGCACTGGCAACGTGCTGCGGGAACTGGCCCTGGGCGGGCAGGTGGCAAAGGGGGCCCGGGCGGCTCAGGCGGCGGAGGCGGGACTGGGCTGGTTCCTGGCCCGGAGCGGCTGGGCCCCTTCGGCATTCGCCCCGCCGCAGGCCCCGGATGGGCCGGGCGCCCCGGACCTGCCGGAGGCCCGTAGCGACCGGCAAGCGCCAGACGTGACGGCGCTGCTGGCGGCCCTGGAGGGGCCAGGGCAGGGGGCGCCGCCCGGACTGCTGGCCGAGCCGGGAGACACTGAACCCCTGGGCTTCACGGTCCAGGCCCGGCGCCTGGGCGCGCTGCCCTGGTTCCCGGCGCGGGGCGCGGAAGGGGCCGCCCCCGGCGCGGACCTGGGCCTGGACCCGGATCCGAAAGCGGCCGGAGCAGCAGGCGTAGCGGCGGGCGCAGCAGCGGGCGTGGCAGCGAGCGGAACGGCGGGAGTGACAGCGAGCGCAACGACGGGCCGAGCGGCGAGCGTGGCAGCGGGCGTAGCAACGGACGAAGGGGAGGCCGAAGCGACCGCGGAGGCCGCGCTGTGGCTGGTGACCGCGACCGGGATCTGCGGCAGCGGCCGGGAGGCGTTCCGCCAGGTGCGGGAGCTGGTGGTGGCGGTGCCGCCGGCGGAGGCCCTGGACGATCCGGACCCTGCGGACACCCTGGACCCCGCGGACCCCTCGGACCCCAGGGACGCCCGGGACGCCGCCAGGCCCGGCGCGCCCCCGGGGCGGCCGGGCCTGTGGGTGCTGGCCTGGCGGTTCGGGGACTGAGTCGGACCTATCAGTGCGAAGTTCGGTCAATCGCTTTTATAAACAGCAGGGTCGAAGTTTGGCTATCAGAAGCTGCCAGTGCAGCGGGACAGTATCAAGCCCTGCGGAGGACAGCTCCTACAGGATGTGTTCCAGGAAGCGCCGGGTGCGGTCTTCCTTGGGGCTGGAGAAGACCTGCTCGGGACTGCCCTGCTCCACGACCATGCCATCGTCCATGAAGATGACCCGGTCGGCCGCGGCCCGGGCGAAGCCCATCTCGTGGGAGACCACGAGCATGGTCATGCCTTCCTTGGCCAGGTCGAGCATGACGTCCAGCACTTCCTTGATCATTTCGGGATCCAGGGCGCTGGTGGGCTCGTCGAACAACATGATCTTCGGCTGCATGGCCAGGGCGCGGGCGATGGCCACCCGCTGCTGCTGGCCGCCGGACAGCTGTTCCGGGTAGGCGTGGGCCTTGTCGGCCAGTCCGACCCGGTCCAGCAGGACCTTGGCCCGCTCGTAGGTCACCGCCGCGGACTCCTTGCGCACGATGGTCGGGGACAGGGCGATGTTCTCGGTCACCGACAGGTGCGGGAACAGGTTGAAGCTCTGGAACACCATCCCCACTTCCTCGCGGATCTTGCGGATGTCCGCATGGGGGCTGGTGACGCAGTCGTCCTCCACCCAGATCTCCCCGGAGGTGAGGGACTCCAGGCGGTTCACCGAGCGCAGCAGCGTGCTCTTGCCGGAACCCGAGGGCCCGACGATGAGGATCACTTCGCCGCGGGCCACCTCCAGATCCACGCCCCGGAGGGCCTGGACCCGGCCAAAGCTCTTCTTGGCCTGCTTGATCCTAATGATGCTTTCGGCCATGGGTCCTCAGCCTTTCTTCCATGATGCCCACCAGGCGCGAGAAGAACAGCGTCATGATGAGGTAGATCAGGGCAACGACCGTGTAGGCCTCCAGGTAGTTGAAGGTCGTGGACGCATACTCGCGGCCCCGGCGCAGCAGATCCGACACGGCCAGGATGGAGACCAGCGAGGAATCCTTGAGCAGGGCGATGAACTCGTTGCCGATGGGGGGCAGGATCACCTTCACGGTCTGGGGCAGGATCACCCGCCACAGGGCCTGGGAGCGGGACATGCCCAGGGCCAGGGCCGCTTCCATCTGGCCCTTGGGGATGGACTGGATGCCGGCCCGGAAGATCTCCGCCAGGTAGGCGCCGTAGCACACGGACAGCGCGGTGATGGCCGACATGAGACCGTTCAGGTGCAGCAGCGGGCCCAGGGCGTAGTAGATGTAGAACAGCTGGACCAGGAGCGGGATGCCGCGCACCACTTCCACGTAGACCGTGGCGATCCGGTTGACGATCGTGGTCCGGGCGATGCGGCCCAGGCCGGCCAGCAGGCCGAAGATCAGGGCCAGGACGATCGAGCAAATGGTGACCGTGAACGTGGCCGTAAGCCCGTCCGGCACGAAGGCGAGGATCTCCCGGAACGGCGTGGGTCGGAACACCGGCAGGGCGATGAGCAGGGCGATGGCGCCGAAGAAGGCGATGTTCCAGGCCGAGATGGTGGCGCTGTCGCCCGGGATCAGGGAGCTGTCGGTGACCTGAAACGAGCCTCTCGGCGTCCCGGAGGACGCCGAAAGGCTGCCGGCCACCTTGGGTGGGGCAGGGGTTTTTTCGTTCACGCGACTACTTCGACAGCCACTTCTTGGCGAGCTTGTCGACCGTGCCGTCCTTCAGCACGATGGCCAGGCCCTTGTTGACCAGGTCCAGCGCCTTGGTGTTGCCCTTCTTGACGGCGATGCCATAGTGCTCTTCGGTGAACGGCTTGGGGCTGGAGATCATGAGCGCGCCCTTGTACTTGTCGTTCTGCAGGACGTAGCTGGCGGCGGTGGGGGAGTCGATCACCACCGCGTCCACGCGGCCGATGAACAGGTCTTCCACGGCCAGCCCGGCCTCGTCGTAGGACTTCATGGTGATGGCCTTGTCCTTGGCCACCTCGATGGCGCCGGTGGTGCCGATCTGCACGCCCACCTTCTTGCCCTTGAGCTTGTCGAGGGTGGTCAGACCGGGGGTCTTCTTGCTGACGATGATCACCTGGCCTGCGTTCACGTAGGGGGTGGAGAAGTCCATGGTCGCCTTGCGCTCGTTGGTGATGGTGACGGAGGACAGGACGCCGTCATAGTCGCCCGCGGCCAGGCCGGCGAAGATGCCGTCCCAGGCGGTATTCTTGACCACGGCCTCGAACCCGCCGGCCTTGGCCACCGCCTGGATCAGCTCGATGTCGAAGCCCACCAGCTTCTTGTTGGCGTCCAGGAACTCCATGGGCGGGAAGGTGGCGTCGGAACCGAAGGTCAGCTTGGTCTGGGCCATGGCGGGCATGGCGGCGACCGCCAGGGTGGCTACGGCCAGTAGGGCTTTCTGGAAGATTTTCATGAAGCGTCTCCACATGGTTTACCCGAGTCTAGGGAGCCGATCCTCCGGAATCAACATTAAATGTTGTCTGACAAGCGTAAATCGGTATAGATCTACGCTTAGATGCTAGTTTCCTGGTCCCGGACGGTCGGTTTCCGGCTGTCCGCAGACCACTGCCGGGACTGCGGCCCACAATTTGTCCCCATGGCCTTCCCGCAGTTGGTAGGCTCATGGGGTGGCGCACGTTGAACCCGATGCATTGAAATTGATCCCGAAGAAACAGTTCGGCCAGCATTTTCTTGTCCAGGACTCGGCCATCCGGACCATCACCCAGGCCGCCCTGGCCTGCCGCGCCCCGCAGCTGCTGGAGATCGGGCCGGGTCCCGGCGTCCTGACCGCCCCGCTGCTAGCTGACGGCCGTCCGCTATGGGCGGTGGAACTGGATCCGGACGCCATCGCCGTGCTCGAGCAGCGCTTCCAGGGGCTGGCCCACTTCCACCCGGTGCCGGGAGACGCGGTGCAGGTGCCCCTGGAACTGTCCGGGCCGCTCAGCGTGGTGGGCAACCTGCCCTACAACGCCGCCACCGCCATCCTCACCCGCTTCCTGGTGGAGGATCTGCCCTGGGAGCGCATGGTGTTCATGTTCCAGCTGGAAGTGGGCCAGAAGCTGCTGGGCCGCCCCGGGGAGAAGGAGTACGGCCCGCTGTCCATCCTGGCCCAGCTCCGCTGCCGTCTCACCCGGCTGCTGAAACTGGGGCCGGGCGCGTTCCGGCCGGCGCCCAAGGTGGATTCCATCGTCCTGCAGTTCGACCCCGGGCCGTCACGTCCGGGGCTTTCGCATATCCGCCAGCGCCAGGCGTTATTGGCCCTCCTCCACACCAGCTTCGCCCACCGCCGCAAGACCCTGGCCAACAACTGGCAGGGGCTGATCGGACCGGAGCGCGCCCGCGGGATCCTGGCCGAGGCCGGGCTCCCCGCCGCCATCCGGGCCGAGGCCATCCCTCCCGATGTCTGGCCTGTCCTCTACCATCTGACGCGATCCTGTGCGCCACCCGAACCCGAGAGTCCCTGATGCAAACCAACTCCTCCCCTTTTCCAGGCTGGCAGGAACTGCCCAAGAAAGATGAACTCCGGCTTATCCCCATCGGCGGCCTGGGCGAGTTCGGCATGAACGCCCTGGTGGTGCACACCGCCCGCAGTCTCTTCCTGGTGGACTGCGGCCAGCTGTTCCCCTCCGAGGACCAGCCGGGCATCGACAGCATCGTCCCCGACTTCGCCTACCTGGAGGCCTTCGCCGACCGCATCGACGCGGTGCTGCTCACCCACGGCCACGAGGACCATCTGGGGGCGCTGCCGTACTTCCTGGAGCGCTGGCCGGTGCCGGTCTACGGCTCGGCCTTCACCATGGGCCTGCTCGAAGGCAAGCTCAAGGAGTTCAACCTCTGGAGTCCCCGGCACATGCGCGTCGTGGAGGACTTCGGCCGGATCCCCATCGGCGGCGGCGAGATCCAGGCGGAGTGGATTCCGGTCACCCACAGCATTCCCGACGCCTGCAGCATTGCCTTGCACACGCCCTGGGGCGTGGTGGTGCACACCGGCGACTACAAGCTGGATCCCACCCCCGTGGACGGCCGGCTCACCGGCACCGAGCGGCTCAAGGAACTGGGCGATGCGGGCGTGACCATCCTGATGTCGGATTCCACCAACATCCTCAAGACCACCCCCACCCCCAGCGAGCAGGCCTGCCGGGACGGGCTGCGCGACGCCTTCCGGTCCACCCGGGGCAAGCTGTTCATCGCCACCTTCAGCTCCAACATCCACCGCATCCAGACCATCCTGGACCTGGCCTTCGAAGAGAAGCGCAAGGTCTGCCTGCTGGGCCGTTCCATGGACCGCAACGTGACCGTGGCCCGGGGCCTGCGCAAGCTGGCGCTGCCGGACGACCTGTTCATCGACGCCAAGGAGGTCTCCCTGTTCCCGCCCAAGCAGGTGGTGGTGCTGTGCACCGGCACCCAGGGCGAGGAGATGAGCGCCCTGTCCCGGGTGCTGCGGGGCGAGCTCAAGGGCCTGAAGATGACCACCGGGGACCGGCTGGTGCTCAGCTCCCGGGCCATCCCCGGCAACGAAGTGGGCATCTCGCGCATGCTCGACACCGCCTCCCGGCTGGGCGCGGAAACCACCCTGGAGGGGATCGGGACCATCCACGCCACCGGCCACGGCCACCGGGACGATTCGGCGGAGATGATCCGCATGGTGCGCCCGCGCTTCATGGCGCCGGTGCACGGCACCTACCGCAACCTCAAGTGCCACGGCCAACTGGCCGAGAAGATGGGCTACCCGGCAGACCGGATCCTGCTCCTGGACGGGGGCGAGTGCCTGCAGCTGAAGCGGGACGGTTCGGCCAACCTGGCCGGCAGCGTGCCCGTGGGCAAGTGCTTCGTGGACCAGGGCGTGGACCACATGGTGGACGCCCGGGTCATCCACGACCGGCTGATCCTGCAGGAGGACGGCATCGTGGTGGCCACCCTCATGGTGGATCCGGCCACCGGCGAGCTGGCCGGAGAGCCTGCGATCCTCACCCGGGGCTTCGTGGTGCTGTCGGACGACCCGGCCTATGGCCAGCTGCTGCGGGAGACCGTGCGCACCGCCTTCGAAGGGGCGCCGCTGGAGATCCGCAAGAACAAGGATCTGCTCATCGAACTCCTGCGCCAGTCCCTGCGCCGGATCATCCGCAAGACCACCCAGACCCGCCCTGTGGTGGTCCCCATGATCATGGACGCCATGTCCTCCCTGGGCGCCATGTAACGAAGGAAGGGCTTCATGATCACCCTGCTGCTCATCCGCCACGGCATCGCCGAAGACCCGGGCCACGGCCTGCGCGACCCGGACCGGGCCCTCACGGCCCTGGGCTGGGAGCGGACCCGGGCCGCCATGCGCGGCCTGGTGCTGCGCGGCTACGTGCCGGTGCGGGGTATTTCCAGCCCGTACCGCCGGGCCGCGGAGACCCTGGTGTGCCTCAAGGAGGCCACCGCCGAGGGCTTCCCGGTGGCCTGCTGGGAGGGGCTGGAACCCGAGGCCAGCCCGGTCCTGGCGGAAACCTGGCTGCTGGGCCTGGTGGCCGAGGCGCAGCCGTTCGACACCATCGCCCTGGTCAGCCACCAGCCCTTCCTGTCGGAACTGATCCAGCACCTGACCGGCGCGCTGCCGGAGATGAAGCGGGCCAGCTGCGCTGTGCTGCACTGGCAGGCCGGGCGCTTCGAACTGGCGGCGCACTTCGCGCCGGCCCAGCTGCGGGGCGAGGGCTGATGGCCGCGGATCCAGAGCCCGGGCCCCGGCGCCTGGCCCTGGCCTGCGGCGTGCACCTGCACTACCAGGTGCAGGGTCCACCGGGGGCGCCCTGGCTGGTCCTGCTCAACGGCATGCTGTCCGACACCACCCTGTGGGCCGGGACGCTCAAGGCCTTCGCCGCCGACCACCGGGTACTGAGCTTCGACAGCCGCGGCCAGGGCCGCTCCAGCGCCCCGCTGGAAGGCCCCTATACGCTGCCCCTGCTGGCGGCGGACGCCTGGGAGCTCATGGAGCGGCTGGGCATCCAGCGGCCCTGGCTGGTCGGCCTGTCCATGGGCAGCAGCCTGGGCCTGGAGCTGATGGCCGCGCACCCGGGCGCCATCTCCGGGGCGGTGCTCACCAGCGCCGTGGCGCGCACCGATTTTGCCATGGCCGTGCGCCTGCGCCACTGGCTGCACTGCCTGGAGGTGGGCGGGCCCGGCATGCAGTTTGACGCCGCGGCGCCCGACCTGTGGGGCGACCGCTTCCTGGAACCCCGCTACGCCGTGCTCCGGGACTATTTCCTCAAGCGCGGCACTTTGAATGAACCTTTGCATGCTTCACGCCACCAAATAGAAGGTGTGCTGCAATGGGACTTCCGTTCGAGCCTGGGTGCCATCCGGGATCGGGTCCTGCTGCTGGCTGGGGCCGAGGATCTGCTGACGCCGCCCTGGAAATGCCTGGAGACGGCCCAGGGCATCCCCCAGGCCCGGTTCGAGATCGTGCCGGGGGTGGGCCACGCCTTCCCGGTGGAAAGTCCCGGCCCCTTCTGCGAGCGGGTGAGTGCGTTCATCAGGGAATGATTTGGTTAATTCTCAGAAGCTCTTGGCGCGATCGCGGATTTTGCGTTATCCTTTTCGATCCCTAAGCAGTCAAACTTGCACTGCCCCCCCATTAAGGGAAGTTCTATGCTAATTGAATCCCAAGCCCCTGCCGTCCTGAGCCTTCAGGATCTGAAGGAGCAGTCCATCGGCCGTCTGGCAGAGATGGCCAAGGCGTATGGGATCGAAAGCCCCCTGTCCATGCGCAAGCAGGAGTTGATCTTCCGCCTGCTGGAGGCGCAGGCCCAGCGGGAGGGCCAGTTCTTCGCCGAAGGGGTGCTGGAGGTGCTGCCGGAGGGCTTCGGCTTCCTGCGCGCGCCGGAGCACAACTACCTGGCGGGCGCCGATGACATCTATGTCTCGCCCAGCCAGATCCGGAAGTTCAGCCTGCGCTCCGGGGACACCCTGTCCGGCATGATCCGGGCGCCGAAGAACGAGGAGAAGTTCTTCGCGATGCTGCGCATCGATGCGATCAACTTCGATCCGCCCGGCATGGCCAAGGAGCGGGTCCACTTCGACGATCTGATCCCGCTCTATCCCACCAGCATGCTCAAGATGGAACGCGACGCCCAGGAGCTTTCCACCCGGGTGATGGACCTGATGACGCCCCTGGGCAAGGGCCAGCGCGCCCTGATCGTCGCCCCCCCGCGCACCGGCAAGACCGTGCTGATGCAGAACATCGCCAACAGCATCACCCTGAACCACCCGGAGGTGTTCCTGATCGTGCTGCTCATCGACGAGCGGCCCGAGGAAGTCACCGACATGGAGCGCAACGTCAAGGGCGAGGTGGTCTCCAGCACCTTCGACGAGCCCGCCACCCGGCACGTGCAGGTGGCCGAGATGGTCATCGAGAAGGCCAAGCGCCTGGTGGAGCACAAGAAGGACGTGGTGATCCTGCTGGACTCCATCACCCGGCTGGCCCGGGCCTACAACACCGTGGTGCCCCTGTCCGGCAAGGTGCTTTCCGGCGGCGTGGATTCCAACGCCCTGCAGCGCCCCAAGCGGTTCTTCGGCGCGGCCCGGAACATCGAGGGCGGCGGCTCCCTCACCATCATCGCCACCGCCCTGATCGAGACCGGCTCGCGCATGGACGACGTGATCTTCGAGGAGTTCAAGGGCACCGGCAACAGCGAGATCTGCCTGGACCGCAAGCTCAGCGACAAGCGGATCTTCCCGGCCATGGACATCCAGAAGTCGGGCACCCGCAAGGAGGATCTGCTCATCGAGGCCGCGCGCCTGGCCAAGATCTGGGTGCTGCGCAAGATCCTCAGCTCCAGCGGCCCGGTGGAAAGCATGGAACTGCTCCTGGACCGGCTCGGCAAGAGCCGGAACAACGACGAGTTCCTGGCCAACCTGCAGGAGGCGCCCAGCCGGCGCTGAAGGGACCGGAAGGTCCTGGCCGGCCCACCCTTGGGTGGGCCGGCTGGGCGCGTCCGAAGATCCCTCTCCGGTCCGGCTGAGGCCCAGCGCGGCCCGGCCCGGGGCGGCCTGGCGTGCTGGCGGAGATCCGGTCGCGTCCCGTATTAAGGTATCTTTATGGTACCCAGACATAATTTTTATTGAATTTATATCCTGCCGTTACATAATTGGCCCAACGACTCGATCGTCAGACTTTGAGAGGGGCCTATGAACGCCGCCGACACCACCTGGATCTTCATCGCCACAGCCATGGTGCTGCTGATGACCCCCGCCCTGGCCTTCTTCTACGGCGGCCTGGTCCGCTCCAAGAACGCCCTCAACACCATGATGATGAGCTTCGTCGCCCTGGGCTGCGTGGGGGTGCTGTGGCCCCTGCTGGGCTTCAGCCTGGCCTTCGGCGCCGGCACCCCGGTCCTGGGCGATCTTTCGGCCGCCCTGCTCCGGGGCGTGGGCCTGGAGCCCGCCGCCGGCGCCACCATCCCGCGCCTGCTGTTCGCCTGCTACCAGGGCACCTTCGCCATCATCACGGCCGCGCTCATCTCCGGGGCCATCGTCGGCCGCATGCGCTTCCTGCCCTACATCGCCTTCATCTCCGTGTGGTCACTGGTGGTGTACTGCCCGGTGGCGCACTGGGTGTGGGGTGGCGGCTGGCTGTCCCGCATGGGCGCCCTGGACTTCGCCGGCGGCACCGTGGTGCACATCACCGCCGCCTCGGCGGCCCTGGTGGCGGCGCTCATGGTGGGGCCCCGCAAGGACTTCGGCCGGCACGCCATGCTGCCGCACAACGTGCCCTTCACCCTGCTGGGGGCCGGGCTGCTCTGGTTCGGCTGGTTCGGCTTCAACGGCGGCAGCGCCCTGGCGGTGAACGGCGCGGCGACCCTGGCGTTCTGCAACACCCTGCTGGCGCCTTCGGTCACCCTGCTGGTGTGGGTGGCCCTGGACCTGACCGGCTCCGGCAAGGTCACCGCCGCCGGCGGCGCCACCGGCGTGGTGGTGGGGCTGGTGGCCATCACCCCGGCCGCGGGCTTCGTATCGCCCCTGTCGGCCATGGCCATCGGCGCCCTGGTGGCCTTCCCCAGCCACTACGCGATCCAGTACCGGGCCGCCTCGCGCCTGGATGATTCCCTGGACGTGGTGGCCGCCCATGGGGTGGGCGGGGTGGTGGGCGCGCTGCTCACTGGCGTGTTCGCCCAGAAGGCCTGGGGCGCTCCGGTGGACGGCCTGCTGTTCGGCAATCCCCGGCTGCTGCTGGTGCAGGGCGTGGCCGTGCTGGCCACCATCGCCTTCACGATGACGGTCACCGCCGCGGTGCTCAAGGCCCTGGCCCTGGTCTCCGCGCTGCGGGCCACCGCCGCGGAGCAGGGCCAGGGGCTGGATATCAGCCAGCACGGAGAGGAGGCCTACACCTCCGGCGACGGTGCACTGATGATGCTGTCCGAGGCCCTGCCGCGCAAGAGCTCGGTGCTGGTGCCCAGTGAAGGAGGTGCGCGTTGAAGCTGATAGTCGCGGTCATCCGTCCCGAAAAGCTCACCGAGGTGCTGGAGGCGCTCTACCGCCTGGATGTGCACGGACTCACCGCCAGCCGGGTCCAGGGCCACGGCGGCGAACTGGAGCGGCTGGAGACCTACCGGGGCACCACCGTGAAGATGGAGCTGTCCGAGAAGGTGCGCCTGGAGATCGGCGTGTCGGACCACTTCCTGGAGCGCACCGTGCGCGCCATCCTGCGCAGCGCCCAGACCGGCGAGGTGGGGGACGGCAAGGTGTTCGTGCTGCCCCTGGAAAAGGTCTACCGCATCCGCACCGGCGAAGAGGACCGGGCCGCGGTCACGCCGGTGGGGGTCCGGGGGGAGACCGAGCCGGTCGGCTAATGCAAAGTTCGCTCAATTGCTTGAATAAATAGCAAGGTCGAAGAACGAACGTAGAAGCGACGGAGGCAGATCGCTTTTTGGCTGCCCCGGCACGTCCTTGACCTCGTGAGGAGGGCTACCCCTTCAGGGCACGAGGATGTCCACCCCGGGGAAATAGCTCCGGTATCGCGCGGCATCCCGCGTGAGCAGCCGGTAGCCGGCCAGGGCTGCATGGGCGCCGATGTAGAAGTCGGGCAGCGTGGAGGTCTTTTGACCTCCCCGGCGCCGGTAGGCCAGGAAGCATTTCCCGGCCAGGAAGGCGGCTGCCCAAGGCAGGTCTTCCCTCGCAAAGAGATCGGGGGGGATGGCGGCCTCCAGTTCCTCCACCCTTGCGTAGCCAACGGATACCTCGGCGAAGATGATGGGGTTGATGACGAGACGGGCCTGCTCCGCTCCCTCGGCCAACGCCTGGCCGGACCGTTCCGCCCAGCGGGGGTCCCGGGTGGCCACATCCAGGATGATGTTGGAATCCACCAGGATGGGGGTCATAGGCCGCGGGTCAAGGCCATGATCTGGTCCGTGGTCATCTGGATGGTGGCACTGCCTTGCAACCGGCGGAGCAGGGTGCCGCCCCGGCCTTCTGGGCCGGGCGAAGGCGCCGGGAGGATGCGCACGGAGGTGCCGTCGAATTCGAACAGGACTTCCGTGTGGGGCAGAAGCCCTGCTTTCTCCCTGATCTCGATGGGGATGGTCACTTGCCCCTTGGACGTGATCCGCATGGAGTTCACCTCTTACCAGTAAGAGTAAGACTGGCCCATGGCCATGGCCATGGCAAGCGCAACGCATTGCCTTCATGATGGTGGATGGCACGATCACGCGAACCACGCCACTCAGGACAGGGGGAACCCGATGAGCCTGCCGCCACCGAAAGCCCCGACCTCCACCCTTGCCGACTGGGAAACCTGGGAAGGGCGCTGGGAACTCATCACTGGACGTGTTCCTGTCCTCGGGTGCGGTGCAGCCGGATCTGCTGGTGGTCTGCGATCCGGCCAAGATCAGCCAACGCGGTATCGAAGGTGCCCCTGACCTGGTGGTCGAGATCCTGAGTCCCAGCACGGCGGGCAAGGATGTGATCCGCAAGCGGTGGGCTTATGAAGCTGCCGGGGTGCCGGAATATCTGATCGTGGAACCTGATGTGCGCGTGGGGCTGCTGCTGCGCCTGCACGATGGGCGGTATGAAGAAGCGGCACGGGTCGAATGGGGGGCCGTGGTGGCGCTGCTGGGCGGGAGACTGTCCGTGACGCTGGGCTAGCCGTCCACGCCCCGCAAGCGCCACCGCGGTGCGGGCGGCCTTCAGTAGGCCGGGCCCTTCTGGATGGAGTTGGCGGTGATGGTGTCCCGGAAGGTCAGGTAGACCCAGAGCTGGTAGCCGATCACCACCGGCAGGAGGCACAGCACCACGCCCAGCATGATCTTCAGAGTCAGGGGGCTGGAGGCGCTGTTGAAGGCCGTGAGGCTGGCCGCGGGATCCAGGCGGGAGGGCAGCAGGTTGGGGAACAGTCCGGCCACGCCGAACAGCACGGTCCCCAGGATGAGGGCGCTGGACGCGAACCAGGCCTTCCACCAGGCCCCCTGGCCGATCCAGACCCGGGTCCCCAGCAGCCCGGCCACCGCCAGCAGCGGCAGGGGCAGCAGCCAGGGACGGGCCAGGACGTTCTGCCAGAGGGGGGTGCAGAACCCGGTCATGACCAGGAACACCACCGCCAGCAGGGCCTCCACCGGCCACAGGCGCCGGGCCAGATGGCCGGTGTAGGTCTGCAGCGCGCCTTCGGTCCGGGTGCCCAGCCAGACCAGGCCATGCACCCCGAACACCACCACGAAGGTGAGCCCTCCCACCAGGCCGTACGGATTGAGCAGGGTCAGCAGGGTGCCGTGGAACACCCCAGCCTGGTCGATGGGCAGTCCGGCGAAGATATTGGCGAAGGCCACGCCCAGCAGCAGGGCGGGCAGGAAGGAGCCGACCACCAGGCAGGTGTCCCAGGTCCGGCGCCAGGCGACACTGTTCTCCTTGCCGCGGAACTCGAAGGCCACCCCGCGCAGGATCAGGGCAAACAGCAGCAGCAGCAGCGGGGTGTACAGGCTGGAGAACATCACCGCATAGGTGCGCGGGAAAGCGGCGAAGGTCACCCCGCCGGCGGTGATCAGCCAGACCTCGTTGCCGTCCCAGAACGGGCCCATGGCGTTGATGACCACGCGCTTGTCGGCCTCGCTCCGGGTCAGGACCGGGAACAGGGTGCCCAGCCCCAGATCGAAGCCGTCGAGCATGAAATAGACAGCCCAGGCCACACCCCAGATTACAAACCAGATCGTCTCCAGCATGGTCGCCTCCTCAGCGAGCTTTCACAGTCAGATGGGGTGTCCGGGCTGCGCCCGGACACCACGTGGGGGTTAAAGGGGGAACATCGCGAGCGCAGCGAGCAGGCAGTTCCCCCTTTCAGGCGATGCTTTCGGGGCCCTTGCGGGCGAACTTGAACAGCAGGTAGAAATCCGCGGCGCCCAGGAGCCCGTAGACCAGGATGAAGGCCGCCAGGGAGATGGCCACCTGGACCGTCTGGATGGGCGAGACCGCGTCCCGGGTGCGCATGATCCCGTAGACGATCCAGGGCTGCCGGCCCACCTCGGCGATGGTCCAGCCCACGGTGTTGGCCAGGTAGGGCAGGGGGATCATCCAGGGCAGCAGGCGCAGGAAGCGGGGGTGCTCCTCGATGCGGGCCCGGTTCAGGAAGGCATACAGCCCCAGGGCGATGAACAGCAGGCCCAGTCCCACCATCAGCCGGAAGGACAGGAACACGGGCAGCACCGGCGGCCGCTGGTCGGCGGGGAACGCCTTCAGGCCTTTGACTTCCGTATCCACGGAATGGCCAGCCAGGAGGCTGAGGGCGCCGGGCACCGTCAGGGCCTGCACGCTGTTGCGCTCGCCGGCGGCGTCGGGCCAGGCCAGCAGGTGCATGGGCGCCTGCCGGCTGGTCTCCCAGTGGGCTTCCATGGCCGCCAGCTTTGCGGGCTGGGCCGTCTGCAGGATCTCGGCGTTCATGTGCCCCTGGCCCAGTTCGAACAGGGTGAACACCAGGGTCCAGGCGGCGGCCACCCGGAACGACTTCTTGAAGAAGGCCACCTCCCGGCGGCGCGCCAGGTGCCAGGCGGAGATGCCCAGCACGAACAGGCCGGCCAGGCTGTAGGCGCCGCCCAGGGTGTGCACGAATTCCAGGATGGCGAAGCGCTGGGTCACCACCGCCGCGAAGCTGGACAGTTCGGCCCGGCCGTTGCGGAGCACGAAGCCGGCGGGATGCTGCATCCAGGCGTTGGCCACCAGGATCCAGAAGGCGCTCAGGTTGGAGGCGATCGCCACCAGCCAGATCACCCGCCGGTGGGCCCGGGGGCTGAGCTTGTTCCAGCCGAAGAACCACACGGCGATGAAGGTGGATTCCAGGAAGAAGGTGGCCGTGGCCTCGATGGCCAGCAGGCTGCCGAAGATATCACCCACGTAGGCCGCATAGCGGCTCCAGTTGGTCCCGAACTGGAACTCCAGGGTGATGCCGGTGACCACCCCGATGGCGAAGTTGATCAGGAACAGCTTGCCCCAGAACTGGGCCATTCGCTTGTAGTCCGGGTCGCCGCCCCGGACGTAGATGGTTTCCATGATCGCCACCAGCATGGACAAGCCCAGCGTGAGCGGTACGAACAGGAAATGGAAGTAGGTCGCGACGGCGAACTGCAGGCGCGAGAGGATCAGGACGTCCATGGGGATCTCCCTGCACTCGGTGATGGGCGGGCGGCCCCGGAGGGCGCGTCGATGTCAGTGGCTGGAACTGGGGAACTGCTGATGGGCGGATTGATGGCCGGCCTGGGCGGTGGCCAGCTGATCGAACCGGGCCGCGGCCAGGGCGGCTTCCAGGGCCCGGGTGGCGCCGGTCCATACGGTCTGGACCGGACAGCTGGCCGCGAACGGGCAGGTGTGGTCGGCTTCCAGGCAGCGGTTCAGGGCCAGGGGGCCTTCCATCACCCGGACCACGTCCAGGAGGGTGATCTCGGCGGCGGGCCGGGCCAGGCGGAGGCCGCCGGCGGCTCCGCGGGTGCTGGTCAGGATGCCGCCGCGCACCAGCTTGCCCACCAACCGCCGCACGAAGAACTCGGGCAGCATGCGCTGCTCGGCGATATCGGCGATGGCCGCCTGGGCGTCCGGGCCGAGGCAGGCCAGGTGCAGGACGATCCGGGCAGCGTAATCCGTGTGGCGGGCGATCTGGAGCATGGGCTCTCGATGAATGATGATGATAATGGTATTAATACCTTCGACATCACCATTGTCAAGAAAAATTCAGCGCACGGCCTCCGGCCGTCCCGTCGGCTTCGGATCGGTCCTCAGAGCGGCCAGGCTCCGGCCCCTTCGCGCAGCAGCACCGGTTCGTCCCCGGTGAGGTCCACCACCGTGCTGGCCAGGCCCGCGGGCTCGCCGCAGTCCACCACCAGGTCCAGCAGGTGGCCCATGGCTTCCTGGATCTCCCAGGAGGTCTGCAGCGGCGCTTCGCCCGAGGTGTTGCAGCTGGTGGTGATGATCGGCTCGTCCAGCAGCCGGGTGATGGCCCGGCAGAATGGGTGGTCCGGGATGCGCAGGCCGACGGTCTGCTTTTTCTGCAGATGCCGGGGCACCTCGTGGCTGCAGGGCAGCACCGCGGTGTACGGGCCCGGGAACATCTGCTTGAGCAGCCGGAAGGTGGGGGTGTCCAGGTGCCGGGTATAGCGGCAGAGCATCTCCATGTCGGCGCAAAGGATGGACATGGGCTTCTTGGGGTCGCGGCCCTTCATGGCCTGGATCCGGTCCACCGCCTTCTTGCGCGACACCAGGCAGCCCAGGCCGTACAGGGTGTCGGTGGGGTAGGCGATCACCCCGTCCCGCTGCAGGGTTTCGGCGATGCGCTCCAGGAGGCGCGGCTGGGGGTTGTCGGGGTGGAGGTCCAGAATCATGGTAGCTCCAGGTTACTCCAGGTTGCCCAGATCGGCCCAGCGGGCGCGGCCCAGGCTGGGGTGGGCGGCGGGGGCCTGGAAGAACCGCTCCGCCAGGGCCGGGTCCAGCGGGCCGCGGGCGCCGCTGCGCCGGGCCTGCAGGGCCAGCAGGGCCGCCACGGTGAGGCAGTCGGTGATCTCGCCGCTCTGCACCCGGGCCAGGCACTGGTCGAACGGTTCGTGCCGCATCAGCAGCTCCTCGTCCTGTTCGGGGGCGTTGCCGCCGGGCAGCTCGGCCAGATCCCGGGCCAGGAACAGGAAGGTCTCCTCGTCGGTGCTGGAGTTGCTGTTGTGCAGGAACAGCAGGGGCTCCCAGGTCCCGGCGGTGAGCCCGGCCTCCTCCTGCAGCTCCCGCCGGATGGCCTCCATGGGGCTTTCGTGGGCCTCGCCGCCGCCTTCGGGAATCTCCCAGGAGTAGGCCTCCAGCGGGTAGCGCCACTGGCCCACCAGCACCACCTGGTCCTCGGCGTCCAGGGCCAGCACGCCGCAGGCGGTGCGCTGGAAGCCGCAGACCGAATAGGTCCGTCGCGCCCCCCGGCGGTGTTCGAAGCGGTCCTCGCGCAGGCGGATCCACGGGGATTCGTACAGCAGGGTCCGGCTCAGCACCCGGTACGGGTTGGGCTGGGGGGGGATGGGCAGCGGCGGCAGCGGGGTCACGGGCACTCCAAACAGAAAACGCCCGCGTTCGCGGGCGTTGACGATCACGGCTTCGGGTGGAACCTGCTAGCAGGCGTTGGGCCGCGCGCGTCCCTACGTCTGCTTGTGCCCGGCACGGACGCCCACGGCATCCAGGACCCTACGGTGCTAGCGGCGCAGGCCCAGGCGCTCGATCAGGGTGGCATAGCGGGCCTTGTCCTTGCTCTTCAGGTAGTCCAGCAGGCGACGCCGCTGGCCGACCATGACCATGAGGCCGCGGCGGCTGTGGTAGTCCTTGGTGTGGACCTTGAAGTGTTCGGTCAGGTCGTTGATGCGCTTGGTCAGGATGGCCACCTGCACCTCGGGGGAGCCGGTGTCGCTTTCGTGGACCTTGTAGTCCTCGATGATGATCTTCTTCTGTTCGACGTTCAGGGCCATGATGGCTCCTTTGCGGGGATGGATCCCGTCACCAGATGGCCCAGCCCCCTGCCGCGCCATGGTCGAGTCCGGATGCCCCCGGACGGGTTGCTGCAACGATGCCCAAAAGGGAAGCGCCCCGGGAAGCCCAGGGCGCTTTTCAAGTGGTGCGGATAAAGGGACTCGAACCCCCACGACCTTGCGATCACTAGCACCTGAAGCTAGCGCGTCTACCAATTCCGCCATATCCGCTCAGTCTTTTGGTCTCCCGCGAGAGCCTTGTAAGCCTGAGACACAATGCTATCGCGGTTCCGACTCTGCTGCAAGCAGAAAATGCGCGGGAAGATCTACCATTCCTTGTAGGGGATTTCGTTGGAGCCTTCGCCCGGGGCCAGGCTGTACACATCGTAGACATTGCCGCCGCCCCAGCCGCTGTTGGCCGGGTCGTCGGAGATGGAGCGCAGGCCCCATTCGGCCTTGCCGGTGAAGGGATCCACCGGGATCCGGCGCAGGAACCGCATCTTGATGGTCTTGCCCATCATGGTCTCGCCCTCCACCAGCTTTTCCAGGGATTCCGGATAGCCGTAGTTCTCGGGCGCGGGGGCCTTGATCTTCTGCTGGTCCACCTGGCTCTTGTAGAGATCGATGGCCGTGCGCATCTCCCGCAGATCGCGCCTGAGCTCCAGTTCCTTTTCCCGGCGGACGCCGTTGCGGGCCATGGGGATCACCGAGCTGGCCAGGATCATCAGCACGGTCAGGGTGACCAGCATCTCCAGAAGGGTGAATCCCAGCCTGCCCAGCCTGCCCATCGCATGTCCGTCCAATCTGTTCACTCCCGCCCCATCCCTTCGCGCCCGCCCAATCAGTTCACGGTAATGAGCGCGTTCACCACCCGGGCCGGAAGCGGGTTGTCGCCCACCAGGTACTGGCCGCCCTGGATGAGCACCGGCGCGTTGCCGGCGGCGGCGGCCGTCAGTTCCAGGGTGGCGAGGGTGCCGCTGTCCGAGGCGCCGGTCTTGCGCGCGAAGCTGAGGTTCACCACGCTGCCGTCCGGGGTCGAGGTCAGGGTGCCGCCGTCGGTGGTGAGGAAATCGCCGGGGGTGATGCTCTTGATGGTGAGCTTGGGGTCCACGCTCAGCTGCAGGGTGCCGCTGGTGAGGCCCTTGGCGCCGCTGGCCACCACGGCCATCTGCACGGTCTTGCCCTTGGGCACGTCCAGGGACAGGGGGTTGATGAAGAACACCAGGTCCGAGTCCACGGCAGCCGCCTGGGCAGCCCCGGCCGCCCCGGCCGCGGCGGCATCGGCGGCCGGAACCGCCGGGGCGACCGCCGGGGATGCCGCCGGCTCGCTCTGGGCGTCCGGCGCCGGGGTGGCGGGGGTGGCCGGCACTGCCGCGGGGCCGGACGGGGGTCCGGGAATGGGGGACACGCTGGGCACCGCGTTCATGGGCACGTTGGGCCGGTTCTTGACCGCCTGGGGGGCGAAGGGCTTGGCCTGGCTGGGCGCCTGGTCAGGATCGAAGGCTTCGAAATCGTCCTCCAGCAGATCCGGCTTGCGCACGATCACCGCCCGCAGCGACAGGATCACGTCGACCTTGGCCTTGGTGTTGTTGTGGTTGGACAGCAGGTCGCCGAGGATGGGAATGTCGCTGATGCCCCAGATGCCCTGCAGGTTCTTGGCGTCGTCCTCCTTGAGCAGGCCGCCGAAGATGGCGGTCTCGCCGTCCCGCAGCCGCGCCGAGGTCTTGATGACGCGCTGGGTGAGGTTGGGCCGGCCGGGGTCGCCGCCGGCCTTCTGGGTCTTGACCTCGGACTCCAGATCGATGGTGATGTCGCCGTTGAAGTGCACCCGGGGCTTGACCTTGATCTTCACGCCCACGTCCTCGTAGCTGTACTGGGTCTGGGTGGCCAGGGTCCCGGCCAGGGATGCGGCGGTGGTGGAGGTGGTGGAGGAGGTGGTGGAGGAGGCGGTGCCGATGCTGGACTGGGTGGTGCTGATCTTGTCGCCGATGTTCACTTCCCCGGTCTCGCCGGAGACCACGCGGACATTGGGGTTGGCCACCAGCTTGGTCTCGCCGCTGGCCTTGGCCATGTCCAGGCGCAGGCTGGGCAGCAGGTAGTCGATGGTCTGGCCGCTCAGCGACAGGCTGCCGCTCAGGGTATTGACGGTGCCATTGACCGCGTTACTGCTGATGGTGGCGCCGATGGCATAGGTGCCGCTGGTGTCCGTGGCGGTAACCACCGGCAGCAGGCCGAACTTCTCCGTGGTGGTTTCGGCCATCTCGAGCAGTTCCAGGTAGACCATCACTTCGGCCTTGGCCTTGTCCAGCTGGCTGACGATGCGCTTGGCGATGGCCAGGTCCGAGGGCTTGGCCATGACCGTGATGGCGTTGAGCCGCTTGTCGGTGAACACCCGCAGCTGCGGCATGAGGGCGTTGAAGATCTGCCGGACGTTCTCCACCTCGGCGTTGGACAGGTAGAAGGTCTGGATCAGCTTGTTCTCGTACTCCTGGAGGTTCTGCGGGGTCTTCTTGAACACCATGATGGTGTTGGGATCCATCACCTTGTAGAACAGGTCGCTCTGCAGCATCAGGGTGTCCAGCACCCGCTGGAAGGTGAGCCCGCGCAGGTCCACGGAGATCTGCACGTCCTGGGCGGCGGCCGAGCTGTGCAGGATGATGTTCACTCCGGAGTTCTTGCTGAGCTGCTGGAAGATCTCCTTGAGGCTGGTCTTGCGGTTGAAGTTCAGGTCCATGCCCTCCAGCGAGCGGGGGTTGATGGGCAGGGCGTTCTTGGCGTTGGCCCGGTCGCGCTCGGCGTCGATGCTTTCCTCGGCCTCCACCTTGGCCCGCTTGCGCTCCTGGGCGCGCACCAGCCGAGCCATCCAGTCCACCGCCACGGCGTTGCCGGGGTCCAGGACCACGGCCATGCCCACTTCCTTGTATTCCACGTCGTCCTGGCCATGCTGCTGGGCCAGCTTGGCCCGGCCCAGGTGCTGCTCCGCCGCCAGGGGCGAGGCGCGCCGCAGGCCGATCATGGCCTTGAGGTTGTCGGGGTTCTTGAGCAGCACCTTGCGGTATTCGGCCAGGGCCTCGTCGTAGTGGCCCTGGTTGTAGGCGGTGTCGGCCTTGTGCAGGACGCAGCCCAGGGTGGTGAGCATGGCCAGGGACAGGGCCATGGCCCGGGTCCAGGCAGTGCGGGAAACGCGCATATTCAGCATCTAGTCCATCCCCAGGAGGGTTTCAGTAAGCATTGGAGGGGGCCGCACCCGACCGGCCGCCCTGCAGATCCACGGCGACGATCTTGTGCCTGATATCGGCGAACTTCAGGTTCTGGAATTCGGCACTCACGTCGCTGAGCTTGACCAGCCGCCAGTGGGGGTTCACCAGATCGCCCGGCTTGATGGTGACCGGCTCCTCGCCCCGCATGAAGGCGCCCATGCGCCCGGCCGTGGCGGTGCCCATGTAGCCCAGGTAGCGCAGGTCCTGGGGTCGGGACGCGGTTTCCTGATCCCGAGCCTGGCGTAGCGCCCGGGCGTCCAACTCCGCCTGGGTGGGCGGCGGCGGCGGCGGCGGGGGCGGGGGGGGCGGCGGCGGCGGCGGGGGCGGTCCTTCGAACTGGAACAGGTCCCGGTACATCCGGTCATCGTGCGGCACCTCGCCGGCCAGATCCAGCCGGGACAGATCGGGCAGCTTGGCCAGCTCCCGGGCCTGGCGCTCGTCCAGGGCCAGGTTGGCCGCGCGGTTGCTGCGGGCTCCCTTCGCGGTGCCGGCGGCGGGCGAACTGGGCCACAGCAGCCAGATCAGCACCGGCACACTGGCCATGCCCACCTGCAGCCGGCGGTTGGTCTTGATCTCCTGGAGCCAGGCCCTGGGCTCGACGGGTTTCATGGCCGGACTCATGCGCCCTCCGCCTGCGTGGCGCCTTCCCCGGCCGGGGTCTGGCGGAACGCCCTCAAGGTGATGGTCAGGTGGGCCCCTTCGGCGGTCTCTTCCATCTTGGCGCCCACCACCGCGAAGGGCAGCCGGCTGCCTTCCAGGGCGACCATGAAGGACTTCAGGTGCTGGTAGATGCCGGTGACATTGAATTCCACATCCACGGATTCCAGGGGGACCCCCTTGGCGCCCTCGTGGGTGGGCGGCCCGTACTTCACGGCGATGAGCCGCACCTGGTGCTTCTGGGACAGGTCGTACAGGCTCTGGCTGAGCTTCCACTGGAGCTGGCCCAGGCCTTCGGAGGGCATGGCGTGCAGGAGCTGGTCCAGGGCGCGCTGGCCGGCCTGGACGCGCTCGGCCTCGGCCTGGGCCCGCTCCAGGTCCTCCATCTGGCTCTGGCTGGACTGGGCGGCCAGGGCCAGGGCCTTCTCCTTCTGCCGCTGCTGCTGGGAGGCGTCCGGCAGAACGAACAGGGCGACCACGGCGCCGGCCAGGGCCAGGATGGCGGCGGCCCCGAGGCGTAACTTGCTGGCACGCAGAGAGCCGGTCATGGCGCCTCCTCCGGCTGCCCGGGCTGGGTGCGCGGCACGGACGGGTGATGGGGCAGCATGCCGGTGGGGTCGCGCGGATCGCGCAGATCCCGCAGGCTGCGCGGACCCTGGGCCCGGTTCGGGGGCGGCTGCGGGTCCGGCACCGCCACGCCGCCGTGGTAGGCGGGCGCCGGGCGGCCGGCTGGCATCGGGTTGGCCGGGCGCGCCATCGCGGCTGGCAGGGCCGCCGGGTGCAGCTCCTGGGACGGATGCATGGAACCGACCGGGTGGGCAGAAGCGAACTGCGGGGAGGGCAGGGGGTGGTACGGCTGGGGCGTGGTCACCGCGGCCAGGGTGTAGTTGAAGGCCACGCCCCCGCCCTGCAGCTCACCCTCCCGCTCCAGGATCACCTGCTCGAAGAAGGGGTTCTTGTGCAGGGCGGTCACGAAGGCGGCCTCGGCGGCCCGGGTGTGGGCCTCGCCGCTGAGCTTGAGCTGGACCTTGAGGTCCGAGCCCCGGTAGCGCTGCAGGGAGGTGATCCGCACGCCTTCCACCATGCTCCGCTCCAGTTCGGCGGTAAGCCGTGACCAGGGCAGGCTGCGTTCGGTGAAGATGCGTTCGGCCAGCCGCCACCGGGGCAGCTCCCGCGCCACGTCGATGTTGCGCAGGCCGTCCAGGATCCGGGTCTGGGCATCCGTGGTGGTCTGGATCTGGGCGTTCAGGGCGCCCACCCGGCGGGCGGAGGTGGCGGCCGAACGGTAGGCCTGGAGCGTGAACCCGGCGGTCCCGGCCAGGACCAGCGCCCCCAGGGCCAGGGCGGCCCAGCTGATGGCCTGGTGGTTGGAGCGCCAGAACGTGCTGGGCGGCGCCAGGTTGAGCTTGAGCGCGGGAATGGCCATCAGAGCGCCTCCCGTTCCGGCAGATCCCTGGGCAGGATGCGCACCGGAATGCCGCAGTCCGGCCACTGGGTTGCGCCCCACAGGTGCAGGTCCAGGGGCGAACGGGCGTCGCGCTGGAGGTAGGCGATGGTGGGCAGCACCCGTTCCTGGTTCCAGGTGTCGGCCGAGGCCGGGTCGGACCACTGGCGGAGCAGGGTGAGGTTGCGGCTCCAGGCGGCCAGAGTGCCGGTCCAGGTGCCGCCGGGCCGGGGCGACAGGGCCAGCAGCAGTCCGGGCACCTCCCGGCTGGGGGCGAGCCGGTTGTACATCCACAGCCAGCGGGGCACCAGCTGGCGCATGGGCCGTCCGGCCGCAGCAGCCGCCTGGACCCAGGCTTCGCGCAGCCCCTGGTCCAGGCCCGCCACCAGCCAGGTGTTCTCGCCCATGGCCAGGGCCTGGACGAACTGGGGCGCGTCCAGCAGCAGGTCCCGGGCGAAGCGCCAGCGGAAGAAGGCCTCCCGGGCCTCGGTGCCCGCGGGCAGTTCGGCGATGTCGCGCAGCAGCAGCGTGGGCACCAGCTCGTCATCCACCACCCAGTGGGTCGGTCCCGCCGGCAGGGCCGCCAGGGCCCGGGCGAGCGGCTCGCCGCCGGGCAGTTCGGCCAAGGCGTGGTCGTGGCTTCCGGCATGGACGTGGCCGGGCTCCAGCCATACGATGGAAGCGGTCTTCTGTCCGGACCCGATGACCAGGTTCATCGTTGTGTTTCCCCGCGGAGGGGAGGCGCGAAGGTTGACAAAGGTCCTGCGAGGATCGGCACACACACTCCGGTAGATTTGAAAAGGTCAGTCTATCGCCCGCTTGGATCAATCCCAAAGGAGGATGTCGAACATGCCGCAAGTATAGGTGCCGTTCAGGAAGAAGGGGAGTTGTCAATTTGCGCTTAATTGCACTTGAAGTTCATGGGTTCAAATCTTTTGCGGATCCCCAGAAACTGACCTTCCCGGAGGGGATGACGGCGGTGGTGGGGCCGAACGGGTGCGGCAAGTCCAATATCTCCGATGCCTTGGCCTGGGTGCTGGGCGAGCAGCGGGCCACCCTGCTGCGCGGCAGCGAGATGGCCGACGTGATTTTCGCCGGGACCGGCCAGCGCAAGCCGATGGGCATGGCCGAAGTGAAGCTGACTCTGGAGATGCCCGACCCGGCCCAGCCCGGCGCCACCCGCGAAACGGTGGTCTCCCGGCGGCTGTACCGGGATACCGGCAGCGACTACCGGATCAACGGGCGGGAATGCCGGCTCAAGGATGTCCAGGACCTCCTCATGGACACCGGCATGGGCACCCGGGCCTATTCCTTCATCCAGCAGGGCCAGATCGATCTGATCCTGTCCTCCAAGCCCCGGGACCGGCGCTCCCTGCTGGAAGAGGCGGCCGGGATCACCCGCTACAAGGTCCGCCGCGGGGACGCCGAACGGCGCCTGGAGGACACCCGGGCCAACCTGCTGCGCCTGGATGACATCCTCTTCGAGCTGGGCAAGCAGCAGGATTCCCTCAAGCGCCAGGCGGCCAAGGCCAGGCGGGCCCAGGACCTGGACGAGGCGATCCGGGCCACCCAGCGCATCCTGCTGGCGGGCAAGGCCATGGAACTGGAGACCGCCAAGCAGGCGATCCTCGAGAACCTGGACGCCCTGGAGCGCAACATCGCCGCCCTCACCGCCCAGGCCTCGGAAAAGGGCTCCGAGGTGGAGAACCTGCACCTGGCCCTGGACGAGCTGATCCACCAGCAGGAGCGCCGGACCCGGGCCATCCTGGCCCTGGACCAGCGCTGCGGCCTGCTGGAGCAGGACCGGGGCTTCCAGGGCGAGCGCATCCAGGATGCCGGGCGGCAGCGGGAGCAGCTGGAGCAGCGCTTGGCCGAGCTGGCCGCCCGCTCCGGCGATTCCGCGGCAGAGTTGGCCCGGCTGCAGGCCGCCCTGGCGGAGGCCGGCCGCGCCCTGGAAGCCCGGGAGCAGCTGGTGGCCGACGGCGAGGAGGCCGCCGCCCTGGCCGGGGGCGCCCTGCGCCACGTGGAGGCCGAGCTGAAGGAGCTGCGCGCCAGGCGGGCCGAGGCCGAAAAGGAAGCCATGGCCGGCCAGCGCCGGCGGGCGGCCATCCACCAGGAGATTGCCCAGCGGACCGGGCGGCTTGACGCCCTGAACCACGAGGAGGCGGTACGCGCCCCCCGCCTGGAGGCGCTGCTGGCCGACCAGACTCGCATGGGCCGGGAAGAGGAGGGCGCCAGCGACCGGCTGGAAGAGATCGAGGAGGCGGTGCAGGTGCAGGGCCGCCTCCGCCAGGAGGCCCTGGATGCGCACCGCGCCGCCGGCGCCGCCCTGCGCGAGGCGGAAGGGGCCCTGGACGCCGAGGAGCGCCGGGTGCGCCAGATCTCCGACCTGCTGCGGGCCACCGAGGGTTCCGAGGAGCTCAAGAAGGGGCTGCTGTGGCTACGCCAGGCCGGGGAGGAGCCCCTGGCCCTGGCCGACGCGCTGATCATCGAGGACGCGGACCTGCCCGCCCTGGAGCGGCTGCTGGGCAGCTGGAGCCAGACGGTGGCCCTGGGCCCGACCGGGCTGGGCCGGGCCGCCCAGGCGCCTGGCCAGCTTTGGATCAGCGCCGACGGCCCGGGCGATCGCCCCGAGGTTCCGCCGGACTGCGTCGCGCTGGCGGACCGCCTGCGCTGGAAACCCGGCCGGCCTCGGCCGTTGGAGGGCCTGCTGGCCCGGACCTTCCTGTGTCCGGACGAGCGCCTGGCAGAACTGGGCGCCGCCCATCCGGAACTGGCCCTGGTGTCGCCCCGGCTGGTGAAGCTGCCGTTCGGCCCGATCCAGGTGGGGGTGGCCGCCCCGGCGGCTTCGCCGTTCCGGCTGCGCGGCGAGCTGGAGACCGCGCGGCGGGCCCGGGAAGCGCACCTGGACCGGGTGGAGGCCCTGGAACAGCAGGTGAAGGGGCTGGACGGGCGGATGCAGGAGGCCGCCTCCCGGTTCAAGGACATGGAGGAAGACCACCTGACCGCCCGGCGCGTACTGGCCGATCTGAAGGGCAAGCGGGCCTCAGCGGAGGTGCAGCTGCGGGAGATCCGCGAGGCCCAGGAGCGGGCTGACGGCCAGTGGGAGCAGCTGGAGGCGGAGATCACCGGCCTGAAGGCCCAGCTGCGCGCCCTGGAGGTGCCGGAGGCCCGGCCCGAAAGCGGGCTGGACGCCGAGATCCAGGCCGGGGAAGCCCGCCGGGAGGAGGCCCAGCAGACCCTGGAGGCGCGCCGGGAGCACCTGGTGGAAGCCTCCCGGGTGCGCGCCTCGGCCTGGGCCGAACGGGACGCGCTTCAGCGCCATCTGCAGCAGCTGCAGCGAGGGACCTTCGACCTGGAAGCGGAACGCGGCCGGGTCCAGGCGGACATCCAGCAGACCCTGGAACGGGCCGAGCAGGCGGTGGCCCGGCTTGCGGAGCTGGAGCAGGAGGTCCAGGCGCTGCTCCAGGAACGTGGCGGGCTGGCGGCACAACAGGAGGCGGCCCAGCCCGGCATCGAGACCGCCCAGGAGCGCCTGCATGTGGAGGAACGGCTGGCCCGGGAGCTGCAGCAGGCCCTGGAAAACGCCCGCCAGCTGCACCAGGAGGCCCTGCTGCAGGGGGCCCAGGTGGCCGGGAGCCTGGCGGCCGCGGCCAAGGAGATCGAGCTGGCCCTGGCCATGAGCGTGCCGGCGTTCCTGGCCTCGGTGACCGAGGCGGAGCGGGAGGCCTGGGTCCTGGGCGAGGTGGTGCACCAGACCCGGCTGGGCGAGCTGCACGGCAAGCGCCTGGATCTGGGCAGCGTGAACCCCCTGGCCATCCAGGAGCTGAAGGAGGCCGAGGAGCGGCTCGGCTTCATGCACCAGCAGCGGACCGATGTGCTGGACGCCATCGGCAACCTGGAGGCCACCATCCGGGAGATCAACGCCATCTCCGAGGAACGCTTCCGGGAGGCTTTCGACTTCATCAACCTGCGCTTCCAGGAGGTGTTCCGGGAGGCCTTCGGCGGCGGCAGCGCCACCCTCAGCCTGCAGGATCCGGGCGATCTGCTGGAGTGCGGCATCGAGATCACCGCCCAGCCTCCGGGCAAGAGCGCCAAGGCCCTGACCCTGCTGTCCGGCGGCGAGAAGGCGCTCACCGCCATTTCCCTGCTGTTCGCCATCTTCCATTACAAGCCCAGCCCCTTCTGCGTGCTGGACGAGGTGGACGCGCCGCTGGACGAGGCCAACGTGGGCCGTTTCGCCGCCATGGTGCAGGGCATGAAGCACGGCACCCAGTTCGTGGTGATCACCCACCAGAAGCCCACCATGATGGCCGCGGACACGCTCTACGGCGTCACCATGGAGGAGCTGGGCATCTCCCGGCTGGTGAGCGTGCAGCTGCGGGAAGCGGCCCAGCTGGTCTGAGGCGCCCCCTCCAGGCACGGGGCTCAGAGGAACGGCCCGAGCCTGCCCGGAAACTCCGGGTGGATGTCAACACGAAAGAAACCTGAAACTGTGGATAACTCCGGCCCGGATGCGGCTCCGCCGGGATTCTTCAAGGGTTATTTAAACCTTCCATTTTCAGTGGTTACAGAGAGCGCTATCAGTCCCGGCGTCCCAGAATTGCTTGGCTGTCCATGGGATTCGGCCCGATCTGGAGGGGATATCCACAAGGTTTTCCACAGGCCGTGTCCAGTCCGTCCCTGGTCGGGTGCTGTAACTTCCTTGGAAATACCTTCTTACGGTTCAGGCTCGGCCGCGTAGCCTAGTGGCGGGCCGATCTAGGGTTTTCGCTGCTGTTTTCGCCTTGACAGGGCCTTGCCCGGGGTGGCGGCCGAACGACTTCCGCCGGCCCGCGCTGGGCCGGGATCCGCCGCGGGCCATTCCTGCAGTACATTCGAAGCATGGCGAAGACATCCACCACCTACGAATGCACGGCCTGCGGCGCCCGGTTTCCCCGGCCCATGGGCAAATGCGGGGCCTGCGGTGGGTTCGGCACCATCGAAGAAGTGCGGGGCGGGCTGCGCAAGGACCTGGTCCGGGCCCGCAGCGCCTTTTCCGAAAGCGGCTTCCAGCACCCGGTCCCGCTCATGGAGGTGCCGGTCAGCGACCAGGACCGGCGGCCCACCGGACTGCGGGAACTGGACCGGGTCCTGGGCGGCGGGGTGGTTCCGGGCATGGTGGTGCTGCTGGGCGGCGAACCGGGCATCGGCAAGTCCACCCTCGTGCTGCAGTGGGCCGCCGCCTGCGGGGGCACGGTGCTGTATGCCAGCGGCGAGGAAAGCGAACGGCAGATCAAGCTCCGGGCCCAGCGTCTGGGCGCCGAGGCGCCCGGGATCCACCTGTTCGCCGAAACGGATGTGCGGCGCATCCTGGAGGCCGCGGAGGCCATGAAGCCGGCCCTGCTGCTGGTGGATTCCATCCAGACCCTGTTCGACCCCGAGTTCGAGTCCGCGGCCGGGTCGGTGAGCCAGGTGCGCGGCTGCGCCACCCTGCTGGCCCGCTGGGCCAAAGCCAGCGGCACGCCGCTGGTGCTGGTGGGCCACGTCACCAAGGACGGCACCCTGGCCGGTCCCAAGGTGCTGGAGCACCTGGTGGACACGGTGCTGGCCTTCGAAGGCGACCGGCACCACCACCACCGCCTGCTGCGCGCCCTGAAGAACCGGTTCGGCGCCGCCTTCGAACTGGGGGTGTTCGCCATGACCGGCCACGGCCTGGAGCCGGTGGACGGCAATCCGTTCTTCCTGGAGGCGGAGCCCAGCCCCGGTTGTGCGGCCACGGTGGTGCTGTCGGGCACCCGGCCGATGGTGGTGGAGATCCAGGCGCTGGTGGCCTCCGCCGGCCTGGGCATCCCCCGGCGCACTGCCCTGGGCATCGACGGCCAGCGCCTGGCCATGCTGTGCGCCGTGGCCGAGCGGCGCGGCGGCATCCAGCTGCACGATCGGGACGTCTACCTGAACGTGGCCGGCGGACTGGAGATCGAGGATCCGGCCGCTGATCTGGCGGTGCTGGCGGCCCTTGCCAGCAGCGCCCTGGGGCGCCTGCTGGCGCCCAAGACCCTGTTCCTGGGCGAGGTCGGGCTCACCGGCGAGGTGCGTCCGGTGGCCCAGCTGCCCCTGCGGCTGCAGGAAGGCGCCCGGCTGGGGTTCGACCAGGCGGCAGTGCCCCGGATGGGGCTGGAGCCCGGACTGCGGGCCCCCCTGAAGCTGATCGCCGAGACCAGCCTGGAGCGCATGCGCGGCAAGCCCTGGCTGCTGGGGCGGGCAGAGGCGGACGCGGGCCGCGCATCGGATTAGGGGCTGTCGGCAAACATGACAGCTATGGCCAGAATCAGGGTCCAGCGCCGTGTAATCCAACTGTCATCCTGCATTTCCCCGGTCATCGGTGTTCATCCCCGTTCCCTAAGCCCTGGCATCAGCCTTGGTGCAAGTTTCGGGACGTAGTGGGAGTCGAGCCCCATGGGACCTTGGCCGGGAGCCGGATGGACTGGCCACCAGAACCCTGCGGTACGGCAAGCCGGGGCTGAGTTTGAACGGGGATGAACGCCGATTTCCGGGAAAAAGCAGGATCAAAAAAGCTTGATCATTGGCTCCGCCGGGTTTGCCGACAGCACCTAGTGTAGGCCGCCAGAAATACATGTACCATCCAGGCCCAGTGCTTCCATCCGATGGTGGTCAGGCTTTCGTGTTGATGAGCCACTTGATTCCGCCGTCCTTGAGCGGCCAGGCGTGGAAATTGAGCAGCAGGCCTACTTCAAAACTGGAGAAATGAAGGTAGCTGTTCAGTTGGGCAAAGTTGACATCGGAGAACTTTTCGATCGCCTTG